>WNGK01000261.1_pt1 | contig 72480 bp, 61 predicted proteins | sample 5400601 | NCBI WGS metagenome assembly WNGK01 (sample SAMN13153376, study PRJNA577476) | soil metagenome | isolation source: 60 cm soil or saprolite under Garry oak tree replicate 1 | place: USA:California | collected 2016-06-15
CTTTGTTTGTTTCGATCCCGATCAGCTCAAGGCCTTCGACCTGACCGAGATTGCGGGATGGTTCAAGCCATCGGATGAACGCATGTATTCAGCCACGGCGCCAATTGTGGATTTCGAAGTGTCCATTGAAATGCCGCCCGGAACCCAATCGCTCCAGGTGCCTCCTGAACTACGCGTAGTGGACGAACTGATTGTCCCCAGTACCTATCCGGCGAAGACCACCGACGACCCAGCCATGGCGCTATTCGTCTTCTATTTTCAGGCGGCGCTGGTGGAGGTGCTACCGCAGCGCTGGTTCACGGCGTCGCAGTACAAGGTCGGAGCGCAATGGATTACCCGCGCTGCGCGAGACCAAAAATCCCACCGCATGTTCGGGGAATGTTACGGCGCTGGCAGTTTCTTGCTGCAGGATGATGGAATGCAGCTTGATCAGTGGCTAGAGAAGGATTGAATCATTGAGCGCTTGAATTATTTAGCCCTGCAGCTCCCGTAGCGTTCCGTGATTCAACGGCTTAATGATTCACTGATTCAATTTTTCGCTTCCGTTTGCGCCTTGCCGCTCCCTTGGGTTAACGTAGCAGTCGCAAATCATGGCCGCAGAAACTGCCAGTAATATCCTGACTACTCGCATTGATCCCACCTCGGCGCGTTTTGAGGCCAACATGCGCTCCATGGCAGACCTGGTCTCGGCTATACGCAATGAAGAAGAGCAGATTCGCGAAGGGGGCGGGGCGAAGGCGATCGAGAATCAGCATAGCAAGTCGCGGTTGACGGCTCGGGAACGAATTCAACGGCTGGCCGATCCGGGCACCTTTTTCGAACTGGGAACTTACGCTGCCTACCGGATGTATGAGGAATGGGGTGGAGCGCCCGCTGCGGGCGTAGTCACGGGTCTAGCGCGGATCGAGACGCGACTGGTTATGATCATCGCCAATGACGCCACGGTCAAGGCGGGAGCATTTTTCCCGATGACTTCCAAGAAAGTCATCCGGGCGCAAAATATTGCGATTGATAACCGCTTGCCGACAATGTATTTGGTGGACTCGGCCGGGATCTTTCTTCCGCTCCAAGAAGACGTGTTCCCCGACACCGACGATTTTGGCCGTGTCTTCCGCAACAATGCGGTGATGTCGGCCATGGGGATTCCGCAGATTGCCGCCATCATGGGAATGTGCGTGGCCGGCGGCGGCTATTTGCCGGTCATGTGCGATCACGTGCTGATGACTGACGGCAGCGGGCTCTTCCTGGCTGGACCGGCTTTGGTGCAGGCGGCGATTGGACAAAAAATTTCCGCGGAAGAGCTGGGCGGTGCGGCCATGCATTCGGCGATCAGCGGGACCGTGGATTTTCACGAGCCGACTGAAGAGTCTTGCCTGGCGCGCATCCGTTCGATCATCGAAAAGTGGGGCTACCGGCGGCAATCTCCTTGGGACCGCAAGCAGCCGGTGCCTCCGGCATTGGCGGCGGAAGAGATTTATGGGATTTACGATTCTACGCCCGCCCGTCCCTACGACATTAAAGAAGTGATCGGGCGTCTCGTGGACGCGAGCAAATTCGACGAATACAAGGCGGAGTACGGAAAAACGCTGGTCTGCGGATATGCGCGCATTGGGGGATTTGCCGTGGGAATTGTGGCCAACCAAAAACTCCACGCCCACGCGACCGACCATGAAGGCCGCAAGCGCGTCGAGTTTGGCGGAGTCATTTACACCGAGTCGGCAGAAAAGGCCGCACGCTTCATCATGGATTGCAACCAGAACCTGGTGCCGCTGATTTTTCTGCACGATGTGAACGGGTTCATGGTTGGCCGCGATGCGGAGTGGAGTGGGATTATCAAGGCGGGCGCGAAGATGGTAAATGCCGTGTCCAATTCCATCGTCCCCAAAATCACTGTGATTCTTGGCGGATCATTTGGCGCCGGCCACTATGCGATGTGCGGCAAGGCTTACGATCCACGGTTTATGTTTGCCTGGCCTACGGCAAAATATGCGGTCATGGGCGGAGACTCCGCCGCCAGCACTCTGGTCGAGATCAAGATTCGCCAACTGGAACGCAGTGGCAAGCAGTTAAGTGAAGAAGAGAAGAAAGAACTGTATGAGTCTACAAAGCAGACCTACGACGGTCAGACCGACCCGCGCTACGGCGCCGCACGGCTTTGGATCGACAAGATCATCGATCCCATGGAAACCCGGGATGCGCTAACCACTGCGCTCGAGGCGGCAGCGCTGAATCCCGACGTACCGGACTTTAAGGTGGGAGTGCTGCAGACCTAGACATCACCGGGTCAGCTGTGATCGGGCGATGTGAAAACCCGTTCGGGGTCCGTGTGAGCGCATGATCTTAAGATCAACGGATGACCCGATGGCCAGATCACCCGATTCTTCTACAGCCTGCGTGGGATTGTCACCTTTCAGCGCCTGTGCTAGCTTAGGAAGCAACTCACGCCTCTGTACCCACAATCGCGCGCCTTTTTCTGTGGCCCGCATGTAAGCGTGTCCGACAGGTGGTGCCATGAAAGACATCGTGCAACTCATACCAGCCGAACGCCCCAGGGACCAGGAAGGCTTCGCCAACCGAAAATTGATCCGGCCGGCACTGAACCATTCCAACCATTCCGGGGCCATCCATGCCGGGCCCGGTCATTCGGCCCCTAGTCATCCTCCGCAAGCCGCGGGAGAACGGCGGGATCGTCCGGAGCGTTCGCAGGACCGCTCCAATGGAGCGCGCAAGGCGCCCCCTCCGGACCAGACTAACGCGGAAAATTTTTATTATCAGAAGCAGATGCAGTCGAAGACGCCGATGGTGATTGTGCTGGCAGATGACGAAGAACTTCACGGCGTTATCGAGTGGTACGACAGGAACTGCATCAAGGTAAACCGCGTGGGCGCGCCGAACGTGGTGATCTACAAACCCTCGATCAAGTACATGTTCAAAGAAGGCGAGAGCGTCAGGAAGTAATTCCTTCAGCCTCCCAGTTCAGACTCTGTACCCGCTATGAGGAGAGCAGTTCTTCTCAGCACAATTCTTGCATACCAGAAATTTCTGATGGCCGATAGCCCGCAGATCCCCTTCACAACTTCGGCAGCACGATCCCTTTCTGCGATTGGTACTTCCCTTTCCTGTCCGCGTAGCTGGTTTCACAAACTTCGTCGGACTGGAAAAAGAGTATCTGGCAGAGCCCTTCGTTAGCGTAGATCCTCGCTGGCAAGGGGGTGCTGTTCGAAATCTCCAGCGTGACGAAGCCTTCCCACTCCGGCTCGAAAGGCGTGACATTCACGATGATTCCGCAACGGGCGTAGGTTGATTTGCCGACGCAGATGGTGAGCACATCGCGCGGAATCTTGAAGTATTCGACCGAGCGAGCGAGCGCGAAGGAATTCGGCGGAACGATGCAGACGTCGGAACTCACGGTCACAAATGACCGCTCATCGAAATGCTTAGGATCGACAACCGTGCAGTTCACGTTAGTAAAAATTTTGAACTCATCAGCTACGCGAAGATCGTAACCGTAAGAAGAAAGCCCGTACGAAACTACTCCCTCGCGCACCTGCTTCTCGGAGAACGGATTGATCATCCCGTGCTCGTGCGCCATTTTGCGAATCCAGCGATCACTCTTTAGCATGAAGCTCCCCTAAAAGATTTTGTAATTAAGTAATTTTGTAATTTGGTAATTGAAGACGGGCTGTGGCGCCGTTTGCGCTTCACACAATTACCCGATTACCAAATTACACAATTTCTTCCGGCTGGAGTTTGCGAGCGGAGTTGGCAATCCATCTTACGGGAGAGCGCCCGCCGTTGACAATCTTCCATATCTCTCATAGCATCAAGCACTTGAGGCACTCCTACACTCGTGGCGCGAAGAGGCATCCGTGATCAAGCTCGACATCATCAACGAAGTTGTGAACCGCACCGGCATTACCAAGACCAAAGCCGAGATGGCGGTGGAAACCGTATTTGAGAGCATGAAGCGGTCACTCGCCAAGGGTGATCGCATTGAGCTGCGAGGCTTTGGCGTATTCAACGTCCGCCCGCGCAAGACGGGCATCGGACGGAATCCGCGCACCGGGGCCGAGGTTTCCATCCCGCCCGGGAAGGCTGTGCGCTTCAAGCCTGGCAAGGAGCTCCAGTCCATCGAGTAGGTATCCGACGCGCCGAGAAGTATGTCCCACCTGTTGAGTTAGAGATGTCAAATCCCGAGCCTCCAGAAGTTTACGTCCCCAGCGAGATATATGCTCCTGATGCGCCGCCCGTGGTCTATTACACGCGGCCACGGCCGCGGTACTGGCTTCATCTTCTGCTCTTGCTGCTAACGTTCTTCACCACGCTCGTAGTTGGCGCGCATCTGGAATGGAATTTTTTGCGCGGGCTGCCGCCGTTCGCAATGGATGACGGCTTTTTCTTCCCGGTCGTCTGGGCACTGCAGGGCCGGCATCTGTTGCTGGGGATTCCGTTTTCTGTGACCCTGATGCTGATTCTGCTGGCGCACGAGATGGGGCACTATCTGTACTGCGTGAAGTATCGCGTCTCGGCTACGCTGCCTTACTTCATTCCCTTCCCTACGCTGATTGGAACCATGGGTGCTTTCATCCGCATTCGTTCGCCACTGCGTTTGCGGAACATTCTGTTCGATATCGGAATTGCAGGCCCGATTGCGGGATTCGCCGTTGCGCTTGCGGCGCTTATTTTTTCTCTTGGACTATCGCGCGTGGCGCCGTTCGGGGCAGCACCTCCAGACATTCAGCTGGGATATCCGCTGGTATTTGGTCTGGTTCGCAAACTTCTGGTAGCGACCGGCCATGCGCCGGGAATCGCGGGCGTTTCGCTCGACCGGCTCTATCTGCATCCGGTGGCAATTGCAGCATGGGTGGGGATGTTTGCCACTTCGCTTAATTTACTTCCTGGCGGACAGCTCGACGGCGGCCACATTATTTTCGCCGTCTCGCCGCGAGCGCATCGCATGATTTCTCGCGCTACGATTCTGGCGCTGATTCCGCTGGCGTTTTTCTTTTGGACAGGCTGGCTGGTCTGGGCAGTGCTGCTGCGGCTGAGCGGAATGCGGCATCCCGGAGTCTCAGAGTGTCCGGGTATCACAACCGGACGCCGCTATCTGGCATTTGTGGCCCTGTTAATGGTGGTGTTGACATTCGCACCGGCACCAATTGGACCGCAATCCGGCGCGCTGGACTCGGTACGATCCGGCTTGGATTTGGTGCGGCACTGGCGAGCGGGGCACTGAATGCAGTGGCGGGACTTGGCCCTTAGATGCCTCCAGGTTACTTCCTATCCGCCTCTGCGTGTCTTGCGGTGGAGTCAGCCGAAGGCTAGGTCGGTAAGGAGTACACATCTTCGCGCGGCATCGCCTTTCTCTTGTATGTATTGTGAAGCGAACTCGGAACAGCCAGAAAATCATCAGCGAACGAAGAACTCGGCAAATGACGCCGCGACGATGGTGAGCAAGTACAGGCCGCCGGCGATTCTGGCTTTGAGGCGCGGGGCCGCTTCTCCAGTCCGTTCCATGATTCATCTGTGTTCATGGCGGTCTCTCTCTTACTTGCACTCCTTCGTAGCTGCCCGTAACCGGCCTGCAACCGATGGACTTGAGTGACCTGTGGCGGACGCGCGCCCGGACGTCAGTTTGCACTCCCAATCAGTGACCGTTCGGTGGTGCAACTTTGCTGATCGTCAACCGGGAAGCCCGGGTGCCGGGCTAGAGGCCGGGGGCACCTGATTGCGCAGCGAGATTCCGCAGTACGGACAATAGACATCATTTACGGCCACCACGCGCTGGCACTGCGGACAGCTTGGGCTCAGTTTGTGGTTGCAGTGAGGGCAGAAGTTGAATCCTGGCTGGAGGCCGTTCCCACACTGCGGGCAGGCACTGCTCCGCGGTTGCCGCAGCAAGAAGTAAAGAATGATGCCCAGAGCGTTGGGAATAATAACGGCCATGATCGTCCAAAGTGTGGGGCTCATCCCGCGGCGTTTCGCGTCGCGATTTATATAGCCGATGAGCAACAGGAAACAGCCTCCCCCAAGGCCGGCTAGGAGCCCAAGCACCGCTCTACACCATGCCGGCGGCGCGCCCGAGTGCCGACCCATAACACCATTGAAGACAATCTGCGCGGCAACGAATGCGATGACCGCCAGCGTCCATGCCCACAGCGGCACAATCTTGATTTCCGACGTCAGTCCAGTTTGAGTTTCGTCTTTTATTGGCATAAATTTGTCAGCTTTCTCATCACCATTGCCGCGATCGTTCTTCGTTGTTCGTCAAATAAGTGCCACGGCCCAGCAACAAAACACTCACGACCAGGGCGGGCACGATGAAAAAAAACATGAAGCCGGCCTGCCAAACGAGGGTCGCCACTCCGGCCCATTCGCCCATCCATGCAAACAGCCGCCACAAAAGGGGGAGAGTTAGCGTCGCGGAAAGGCCCACGCCCAGACAAGCCATCCCTACCAGCCACAGGCGTTCTCGCGTCTCCCGAAGTCTGCTGGCGTGGAAGCGCACCCGCATCTGCGTGGCTCGTATCAGGCGGGAATCGGCGGCGAGAGGCAGCGAACGCAAACTGCGAACCACCCCGTTTGCTGCTTCCGCATAACGATGGCATGCTTCGCATTCATCGAGATGGGCCCGCAGCCAGGATTGCTGCGCATCCGAGACACCTTCACCCAGAGCGATCAGTGCCTGTGCTTCGTCATGTGCGTTCCGCTTCATGCCTGCGCTCCCTTCAGCCGCGACATCAGCAGATTCAGTCCACGATACAATCGCGACTTCACCGTGCCCAGCGGCGCCCCGGTTACCGTGGCAATCTCGTCCAAAGCTAAGCCTTCCTGAAAGCGCAACACCACGGTCTCGCGATATTCCGCCGGGATGCTGAGCAGGGCCGCACTGACGAACTCGGCTTGCTCGTGCCGCTGCACAACTTCCCACGCCATGGGCCGGGTGTCGGCCGGTTCGAGCGGTGCGTGACGTTCGTCCTCCATCAACCCGTCAATCATCCCGTCCAGGCTGAGCGGATTTTTCTTCCGCAAATAATCAATTGTCAGGTTTCTCGCTACCGCGTAAAGCCACGTGCTGAATGCATGCTTGCCGTCGTACTGATGGCCACGTTCCAGCACGCGAATCCAGGTTTCCTGGAAGAGGTCCTCGGCCAGTTCGCGATTTCCCGCCAGGTAAAGCAGGTACCGAAGCAGCCGGTGCTGATACTGCTCAATGAGACGGTCCAGTAAGTCCGGATCGCGCCGGCGGAGACCGCGAGCAATTGCGCTGGCATCGGATTCCATCGCGTTCACGAAGTAATGAGCTGTGGCGTTCATGCTACCCGGATATACGGGCGAGGAGGTCAGAAAGATGCAGGGTGGGAGACATTCTCATTACTGGGGGTTAAGTTATTCGCAGTTAGCCAGATATTTGATGGATACCCGTTGTACGAAGGTCGTAACACAGGCTGGCCGGGTCGGAAACTGTGCAATTGTTGGCATCGCGATTTCACCAACAATCCGTCTATTACTGCTCACTCACCCGCGCCGACATTTCGGTGGCGGGTTCGCCGCCGACAAATTGCTGGGCAACGATGAGGCGGCGGGCTTCGTCGCGTATTTTCGGCAAGCGCAATCCAAAGATTGCGGCAGCGCCCAGGCATGCGACTGCGCCCAAGATAACCGTCACCGGCGCGCCAAACCGGTCGGCCGCGGCTCCGGCGAACAACGCCCCAAAGGGCGACATTCCGATCAGACTCATGGCATAAACCGACATGACGCGTCCGCGCAGATCGTCGCGGACCATGGACTGGATCAACGTGTTTGAGGAGGACATCTGCAGCATCATGCAGAAGCCGGCCGGAAGCAGGAGCGCCGCCGAGAGCCAGAAGCTGCGCGAAAGCGCAAACGCGATGAGCGAGAGGCCGAATCCGGCGCAAGCGAGGGTTATCCAGCGGCCCAGGCCGTAAACTCCGGTGCGGGCCGCCAACGTCAGTGCAGCCAGGAGCGCGCCGACACCGGTCGCGCCCATCAGAATGCCAAGTCCGCGGGCGCCGCCGTGCAGGATTCTGTCGGCGAAAATCGGCATGAGAACGGTGTAAGGCATTGCCACCAGGCTTACCAGCCCCACCAGCAGCAGCAGGTCCCGGATCGGCGCCGTGTTGCGCACGAAGCGAAATCCCTCCCTGAGGTGAGCCATGGGAGAATCCATGCGAGGGATTGAACGCGGAGACACTTGCATCAGGAGCAGCCCGATAATCACTGCGATATAGCTGGCTGCATTGGCGAAGAAGCACCAGCCCTCGCCGATTCTTGCCACCAGAACTCCCGCGATCGCCGGCCCAACCACACGCGCGCCATTGAACATGGAAGAGTTCAGGGCGATGGCGTTCATCAGATCATCCTTGCCGACCATCTCCACCAGGAACGATTGCCGGCCCGGAAGATCGAAGGCATTGACTACCCCCAGAAGCACGGCAAGCACAAAAATTTCCGGCACCGTGATGTGGTGGGTCAATGTCAGGGCCGCGAGGATGAACGCGAGTACCATGGATGCGGTTTGCGTGGCGATCACCACCCGGTGACGGTTGTAGCGGTCGGCAATAATGCCTCCCAAAGGAGAGGCCAGGAATACAGGAAACTGACTAGCAAAGCCCACCGAGCCCAACAGCAGCGACGACCCCGTCATTCGGTACACCAGCCAGGATTGGGCGACACTCTGCATCCAGGTGCCGATCAGGGAAATGAGCTGTCCGCTGAAAAACAGCTGGAAGTTGCGGTGCCGCATGGCGCGCAAGGCGGTAGGCAAACGCCTGGGATCGGAAGGCGTCTTCGGCTCAGGCGAATTTTGCGCAGGAGTTTCGAACGAGGCCACCTTTTATGATGCGACGGCGTCACAGTGCAATGCAACTTGGGCGACCGGAGTAGCTCCTTCATTAGTCACTTCTCGAACCGATACTATTGAGCTAGAATCAATGCCGCATCAAGAGTCAGCAAGCCACCATGAGTCAGGCAGAGCCAAACCGGATTGAGCGCCGCTGTGGGCAGCGCTTTGAATATCAGTTGCCGGTGCTGCTGCACGTGCCCGCTGACGGGCGAAGCGGTGCGGGTTTCACACAGGACCTGAGTTCGCGCGGAGCGTTGCTGTGGACAGATTTTCCGCTGCGCGAAGGCATGTTGATTGAGATGACGCTGGTGATGCCGTTTGAGATCACGCTGGCTGAGGATATGAATGTTTGCTGCCGCGCCCGGGTTCTGCGCCTGGAATCCCACCGGGAAGAGGAAAAGCCGGCGGTAGCCGTCCGGATCGAACATTACGAGTTTCTGCCACACCAAGTGCCCGTAGTGCAACAACATACGTCGGCTGAAGCGCATCCCAATCCCTGATTTTATTTTTTTGCACAGTGGGCTTTCACTTATGCCGAGTTTTGCATAGAATACCCGTTCCAAACCGATTTTGTCAGCATGGCCGAGTTTTGCATAGAATACCCGTTCGAAACCGATTTTGTCAGCATGAGTGTTCAGTTCCCAGCCAGCGTTTCCTGCCTCGGTAGCGAGCTGTCGTTTAGCAGATCTCTAGTCCATTACAAAGGTCACTTGGCGAGGCTACTTTCTAGCCATAACATCCGATTAAGCTCCAGAAGACCGGGATTGCAGTCATGAATGCGATAGGGGTCAGCATATTATCGGAAAGCCCGGAGCGCCTCGCCGTGCTGCAGCAGCGGATTGAGAGCACACAACTGGGGCGGGTCGTGTTTACCCACTCCGCATTCCCCACTAATGCGGCCGATCCGGCGGTCCGCCGCATGCAGGATTTGCGGACGGAGATCGTCCTGGTTGATATCCATTCGCACGAAATCGGGCGCGCCATGCACGCGATTGAACTCATCCACACCAATGTCGCCAATGCCTCGGTATTTGCCGCTGGAGCGATGAATGATCCCACAGTGATTGTTTCCGCCATGCGGGCCGGAGCGCGCGAGTATCTGGAGCGCGACGCAGCGGCGGAGTCATTTTCTGATGCCCTGCGAAGGTTTGCAGCGACCGGCGCCAAGGCGCGGTCTTCGTCAGGACGGGCGCGGATCCTGGCCGTGATCAACGCCAAAGGCGGAGCGGGAGCCACAACTGTCGCGGTGAATACTGCGGTGGCCCTGGAACAGGCACATGGCAAGACGGTGCTGGTTGATGTTGGACTGCTCGGCCATGCGGCGCTGCATTTGAATGTCCAGCCCGCGTTTGGGATTGCCGACGCATTGCAGAACCTGCATCGCATGGACTCGGCTCTGTTGCAAAGTTTTGTGACTCCCTGCAAGGGTGGCCTGCACCTGTTGGCCGGCCCGCAGCAGCCGCTGCCGCTGGCGCCTTCCGCCGCTGAACTCGCGCGATTGTTCGACCTTCTGGTTTCACACTTCCAGTATGTGATTGTGGACTGCTCCAACCGTACGGATACGCTGTTTCGCATGATCTCCGATCTGGCGAATGCGGTGCTGCTGGTCACGCAGGCGGATGTGGTTTCTTTGTGGAGCGCGGCCCGGGTGCATTCGTTTCTGGAGCAAGGCAGCGGACGCGACCGGGCGAGGCTGATCGTGAATCGCTTCAAGAAGATTCCTGGTTTCACTGACGAGGACATCCAGAAAGTAACCAACTGCAAGCTGCTCTGGAAGCTCCCGAATAATTTTCACGCGGCGGGACCGTCCGCTGACAAGGGCAATCCGGTTGCTTTTCACGAGAACAATGAACTGGGCCGGTCGTTCCATGGGCTAGCCAACGTTCTCGCCGGCGCTGCAGGTTCGGAAAATTCCATGGACCTTGGGTTCTCGCTGGGCAAGACCGCGGATAAGAAGCGCCTCAGCAGTTTGCTCATGTCGCCGCTGCGGGCGGGACAATAGAAGCAGACTCTGATCCTGGCCTGTTGTTTCTTAACTCCAAACCTTCCGTTTTGAGATGGTCTCGAGAGGTATTCACTTCCCGGCTGCAGCGGACTTCTCGACTGCATCGTAAACTGCCGAATTGACGCACACTTCATACATCTTGGCATCCGTCCAGCAGGTGAGATTGAAGGTGGAGGTCTCAACCATGGGGATGCGGCTGGAGCGAACTACGATCCTGCGAAAAATGTCGGAACCGACCGGCACCAGCCCACTGTGGAAAGATGTCTCCTCACTGCCCCAAAGACGCGGGAAGTCGGGCGCACACGTCAACAGAGAAATCTCATTTCGCAATCGATTGAAAGAACCTTCACTCATCCTAATTCCGCCCACGTTATATTTCATGGAGTCCTGCTCGGCGCTGGCGCTGCTGCGAAACTCGTAGATATTGAACGGCACGGCCATGCCGGTCATGGCCTTGCGCATGCGCTTATCGCATCCGGACAGGCGGTCGCTCTCATTGAGCGCGTCGGAAATCATGATGCGATGCTCTCCATCCAGCAGATAGGTTGGCGCGGAGTCTTGATAAGAGATGCCGATTCCGAGTTCGAGCGCGGGGAGTCCGGCGCGCTGCAGCAGATGATTGTATCCGCCGACAATCTCCATTACTTCGCGGGCCAGAACGCAGGCACGGGACACGGCGAGTCCCGCCTCATTTTCGCGTTCGAGAATGGCCAGAATGATGGCGTCGCCTTCCACAAAAACTTTGCGGGCGCCGTATTTGGCTAGCAGCTTGTTCACTGGATCGTAGAAATTCAAACTGAAGTAGGAAGCCGGGTTCATGCCGCGCTCTAACAGCGAGCGGGTCACCCGCGAGGAATCACGGATATCGGCTTTCAGAATCACGTGCCGGAGCACAGGCTTTTCGTTGTCCGCCTTTTTCTCTTCTGGCAGCACGAACTCGTAAAGGGTGCCGTTGAGTTTTGAAAGCTCGGACAATCTCTCGCTGCTGATCAGGTTGATTTTTTCCACCGCGCGGTTGAGCACGTCGAGCTGGCGCAGATCCCGGTAAAAACAGAGGAAATCGCGGAGAAAACGGGCTGCGATTTTTGCCTGCAGTGCACTGCTGGCTTGCGCGACACGCGCGGCCGCTGCCACCAGATTGCCCATTGAAAGCTTGCCGTGGTCCTCTATCAGTTTCTCGACCCGTTCCCGTTCCTTGCGAAAAACCAGAGCATACTTAAGCTGCTGGGGATCCAGCAGCGGCGTGAATTCCGGAAACAGCGGAATAACTTCATAGGCTGCGACCGCCAGATCCAGCAGTTTTTCCCGCTCTAACAACTCGAACCAGGACTGCAATCTGGCCTTATGTTCCCGTTCCGAAGGCTCGCCGGTCCCAACAAACTGGTGCGCATTTTCGGGCGCACTCAGCCAGCCATCGAGCAATGTGCCATCGCTTGCGTCCGCTTCCGGGGCCACTGACTTCAGGAATTCCGAAGCCAGGGCACGAACGTTCCCCATCGAATCTGGATCGTTTTCAAATCCGCCTATCAAGACGTAATGCTCAGCCTGAAGATAGGAGTCGCGGCCTTCTTCCAGAAAAATAAGCCGGTTGAGAAAGACCTGGTAGTCGGCGCCCGCCTTTTCGCCAAAAAGGGACCGCCTGGTGGCGGCCAGTGTCTCTCTCTCTATCTCCCGCAAAGTTCGGAATAGCTCCTGGCCGACTTGGCGGATAATGTTCTTCTTCCCTATCTGGAATGAGGCAACTGTCTCGCGATATTCCAGCGCTTTCTGCTGGCGCACTCCTTCGTAGCCTTTCAGAGTTACGCGGCAGAGCTCAAGAGTGTTTGCAAATTGCGTATTCAGTTCGGTGCGCAGGAATTTGAGGATCGCAGCCCGCCCCAGCAGGTCAATCCCTAAGTTTCCTTCCGCTTTGGCGCGGCTTAACACTGCCTTGTGCAGTTCGAGTAACAGCGGCTTAAAATCTGCATTTCTGCTGGCAAACACGGGCAGGAACTTGGACAAGCCTCGGTTTCCACCGGAGGCACGCCCTGCGTCCGCCGACATCACGCTTTCCACGTTGCCGTATTTCGCGATCAGATGACCGATGTGGCTGCCGGCTGCTTTGCAAAAGCTCGCACTCAACCATACGTCGTGCCGGATATTGTCGATTCCCACCTGCAGGCCGTCGAGAGAAAGGACGGGCCAGTAGCTGGCCAGCCGCCGCCGCGGGGATTCGACTGACGACCCGAGTTTAAGAATTGGGATACGCGGCATGAGTGATTTCTTTGTTGGCGCGGTTCAGCGCGGGACTAGGCACTTCCCTCTCCGATAGTCTGGCTGCGCCGGCGGTCTAGATGCAGCCTACTACGGTCGGGCGGTTGACCCGAGGTTACGCAAGTTATACGGCGACCGGACAATTGGCCTTGGGGCGTGTACTACCGGGGGTTTGGCTGTTGGCTTCTGACCAGAATCGTTCGGATCTAGGCTAAAAACGTAAGAGCTAAAAGCTAAGAACCGGTGTCTCAAACCTTGATCACAATTCCTTTGCGGTACAGCACTGCCATCGTCGCCCAGCAGAGTGCAATATACGCAAGGGCGTAGGCCAATGAGGCGTTGGGTGGGCTGGCGAAAGGCGCGAACAGGCGCGAGTAAACATAATCCTGTACCGATACGACGACGCCATTGGTGAGCGTGAGAGTGATCGAAGACAGGGCGGCGGAGAGCGCTTCGGAGAAGAAATAGGCCGCAATCGCGTTGGTTCCAAAGACGAGAATCGGCCGCGTCCACCACCCGCGGTGTTGCTTGACGTCGCTCGCCCAGTAGAAAGCGACAAGGAAAATCAGTGCCAGGCCGGCAGTGAAGATGACGAACGAACTGGTCCACAGTTTCTTGTTGATCGGAAACCAGCGATGCATTGTCCGTCCAACCACAACTGCGAAAACTCCCCCAGCGACCATTGCCGAGGCCTTGAGTCGCGGTGAATGGGCCGTATTCATCCATTTGCCGGTGAGCAAGCCCAGCAAACAGGTAGCGACTGCGGGGATATTGCTCAACAGTCCTTCCGGATCCCGCGTGCCTTCGTACAAGTGACCCATCAGCAACTTGCGGTCGAGCCACGCCACGATGTTTCGATCGGGATCAAGCAAAGGAATATCGTGCGTGGGAATTCCGAATCCAGGCACTGGGACGTATCGCATCAGGATCCAATATCCGGCGAGGCAGGCGACGGCAAGGGCAATTTGTGCCCGCCACCCCGTCCACAGTTCAAGCGCCGCAGTGATGACGTAGCAGATCGCGATTCGCGGCAAGACGCCGTAGATTCGCAAAGTGGTGAGCGAATAGTGATTGGGAAATCCGTTCAGAAACATGCCGATGGCAAACAGGAGCAATCCGCGCCATAGCACGTGTTTCAAAAGCCGCGCGCGAGCCGCTCCCCGATCCAGCCGCGAGCGAAACGAGAACGCCATTGCCACACCAACAATGAAAAGGAAAAAAGGAAAGATGAGATCGGTGGGAGTCCAGCCGTTCCAAACCGCGTGGTGAAGAGACCAGTAGGCCGACGGACCGTCGCCGGGGTCGTTGACGAGAATCATGGCGGCAATGGTGACGCCACGAAACAAATCCAGGGACAGCAGCCTCCCGGTCTTTGAAGACACGTTCTTTCTGTGCTGCGTCGCCGACGGGCTGACTAAAGTGGTAATTTGGTTCGCCCCCTTTTTTGCAGACGGACACACTTCCTTCCGCAGCTTGAAAGTCTACTCCTGGCAGGGAGAGAGGTTGAAACCCCGATCGCAACCTGTAGCTCTTGGAACTTGCTCTCGTTTCGAAGGAGGCAACGAGACAGCGCTTGCCGGCGATTCCCGGGTCCGAAATGGGCAATGCCGCGTTACTCTCGTCACCTGACGTTTTTGGTAGTCGATATTTAATATACCTTTACACGGGGGGGTCCTCATGCCAAAGCTACGATTTGTGGCCTCGTTGACCACAAACGACAACGACTACCAGATGGAGCAAGCCGCAGCGGCACAAGAAGCCGCGAACCGGCTCGATGTTGAGCTAGAGATTTTGTACGCCGAGAACGATGCCATCCTGCAGAGTCAACAGTTGCTGAGGATCATCCAGTCGAACGGTTCACACCCCGACGGGATTATTTTTGAGCCCGTAGGCGGAACGGCCTTGCCGCAGGTAGCGAGGGCAGCGGCAGCGGCCGGAATCGGCTGGGTCGTGCTCAACCGCGAGGTGGATTACATTTCCGACCTGCGCCGGGCCTACAAAGTCCCCGTTTTCGCGATCAGTTCCAACCATGAAGAAATTGGCCGCCTGCAAGGTAAACAACTGGCGGCGCTGCTGCCCCACGGGGGATCAGTGCTGCTCATTCAGGGTCCTTCCGAGAGTCTGGCTGCAAAACAGCGCACCACCGGTATGTACGAGACCAAACCTATCGGAATTCAGATCAAGCTAATGAAGGGTAACTGGACGGAAGCAGGCGCGTACAAAGCGGTGAGTTCATGGCTCAAACTCAGCACTTCGCAACAGACACCGATCGATGTAATCGCCGCCCAGAATGATGCCATGGCGCTGGGGGCCAGAAAAGCGTTTCAGGAGGTTGGTGACAGCGCTGCGCGCGCCCGGTTTCTGGCGGCTCCCTATCTTGGGATTGACGGAGTATCGAAGACCGGACAAGCGTGGCTGCGCCGGGGGCTGCTAAACGCTACCATCATTGTTCCGGCGAATACCGGCCAGGCGCTTGACATGCTCGCGCATGCCGTGCAAAGCGGCACAATCCCTCCAGAGCGGACCCTCACTGTACCTACGTCGCTGCCGATCGTGGAAGAACTCGCCCGCAAACCGGTGCAGAACGCCCGCGCGGCTGGCGTCTAAGAGGGCCGCAAAATCTGTTGGCAGGAATCGAACAGCGCGATCCTGCTGTTACATTGGTTCGCATGCCTACGCTGCTGACTCAGCCTACCCGCATTGAAGCCGCCGGGAACAAACCCAAACTCATTGACGAATACATCGGTCGCGTCAACAGCCGGAGTTCCGCATTGAGCATTGCCCACATGCGAAGTCCGAAGGCTGGACGGAGCCGGGCCAGACTCCGGAATTCGACGAGTTCACCATAGTCTTACGCGGACTGCTGCGAGTGCGCCACGCCGACGGAGAACTGGAAGTGCAAACCGGTCAGGCGGTGATTGCCCATCGCGGAGAATGGGTGCAGTATTCGACGCCGCAGCCCGAAGGCGCGGAATATATTGCCGTCTGCTGGTGAGTGCCGGGTGGCCAGTAGCAGCCGAGCGTGCTCTATCCTACGGCGCTTCGATCAACTCCATCTTGCCATCGCGGGTGCGATGCAAAATCATCAGCTTGCCTTTGGGGTCGCGGAAAACGAAAACGTCACGGTCGCGAAAATGGGCTTCCTTGATGGCTTCTTCCAGAGTCATCGGATGAATCGCCACCGCTTCGTCAGAGCGGACGATGTGAACTTCGGTTGACTTGGCGACCACCGGAAATTTGTGGACTACCATCGAGACCGACGAAGACGAAGTGGTTGCTACCGATGCGATTTCGGCAACCGGCTCGGCTTTGGCTTCGCCATTCCATTTTTTGTGATTGCGGCGCTTCTTGGTGATAATGCGAGTTTTGTTTTTTAGGGCCTGCCGCTCGAGATGCTCTAATGCTTCTCCGATGGCCAGGTTCATATCGCGGGCCTGGGCGAGGCCCACCAGGGGACCGACTCGGGAATTAATGGTAATTTCGGCTTTGTGGCGATGCTTCTCGACTGCCAGAACCACGTTGGCCTCAAACCGGTCACGAAGGATCTTGCGAATCTTGGTGAGACCGGCTTCGACATCTTTGCGGTTGGCGGGAGTAACTTCGTAGTGCCTGCCAGTGTATTCCACGTGCATGAGCGTGCTCCTGAACCCTGTCCAACAACTTGGCACTGCAACCAGCAAGTCAGAAGTGAGAGGTCAGAATGCAGAAGGAAAATCGTTAGGTGTCGGCATTCGACATGCTCACTCTTGGCGTTCTTATTTCTGCATTTTAACGTCTGACGTCTGCCTTACTTCTTAACCCTTCTCTGATGGGTGCTGGGAATTTTCATGTCTTCGCGGTACTTGGCTACGGTGCGGCGGGTTACCTGGATTCCTTGCGACTGCAGAATGCGGGTAATTTGCTCGTCGGTGAGCGGCTTGGAGGGATCTTCGTCTTCGATGAGCTTCTTTACGCGCCGCTTTAAGATCAAAAGCGATGTATTCCCGCCTTTGGGACCGTTCACGCTTTCGCTGAAGAAGTAGCGCAGTTCAAATACTCCCTGAGGGGTATGTGCATACTTGTTGGCAACCGCGCGGCTGACGGTGGAGGGATGGACGCCGATTTCTTCCGCCACTTCTTTAATCATCATCGGCTTCAGCTCGTCGATGCCTCTTTCCAGGAAATCGCCTTGCCGGGTCACGATGGTGTAGCAGACTTTGAGAATCGTCTGCTTTCTTTGCTCAATGTTTTTTATAAGCTGAATGGCGCTCTTAAAGCGCTCCTTGACGTAATTACGGGTGTCGCGATCGTTGCCATCCTTGGTGAGCAGGCGCTTGTACGCGGGATTGAGGCGCAGAGTTGGCACGTCGTCGTCGTTCATCATCACCAGCCATTCGTCACCATGTTTGACGAAGGCCACGTCCGGCTCGATCAGCCGCGGTTGGACTTTGTTGTAGCGCAAACCGGGACGGGGATCGAGAGTGCGAATGTACTCGAGCGCGGCTTGCACGGCTTCGATTGGGCGACCGATAGCACGAGAAATTTCCTTGTGTTGCTTGTTTTGCAGCCCGCGAAGGTGTTGATCCACCATGGCAACCGCGTCGGCCAAAACCTGCGCGGTGCCGTTTCCGTTTCCGTTTTTCTCTAGTTGGGCCTGGTGATAGCGCAATTGATAGAGCAAGCACTCGCGGAGATCGCGGCAGGCCACTCCTGGAGGATCCAATTGGCGAACCGTTTCAATGGCTTCGTGCAAATTGTCGGGGGTGAAGTTCGCCTGAGAACTAGGCTTGGTACCGTTGGTCGAAACTGAGTTCACAGGCAGATCGATGGGCGCTTGCGTGGCCGCCGTCGCGGCTATCCCATAGGACTCGTTTCCATTGGAGCTGGCAAGAGCCGGATCAATCGATGGAACCAACGGGGTCTGGGCCGCCGCCCAACCTTCAGGCGCCGCCGAAATGCTGTCGGCCACAGTCTCCTCCAACTCGGCCGACGTCAGCCCCAGCGCAGCGGCTTCCTTAAACACGTTTTCGGATTTCTTCGCATCGCTTTCCGGTGAAGCCGCCGGAACGATTCCCAGCAACTCTTCCTCGCTGGCAATCAGGTACCCGTCTTCGTTCAGATTTCCGATGACCGCTTCCGCCGCCTCCCGCACCGGCGGACGAGTGGAGATGGAACCGAGTTGCCACATCAAATGGTCCGTCAGAGTGCTTGGCTTAGAGAGGAAGTTCTCAAACGACGGACGCTCGATTTCTTCCATCTCGTTCTGGCTGCGGTAGCCAGGATCAAGGTAATCTTTAAAAAACGACCCGAAGTCAATCTCTTCGAAGGGATCTTTCTTGTCGGCGGCATTGGCGGGAGTTTCTTCCGCCGTGGAAGCACGCTCGCGTTCTTCTTCACGACGGCTGACGTCATCGATTAACGGAACTGCGTCGTCAAGCTCCTCGAGGACGGGATTCTCCACCATCTCGGCATTGATCATGTCCTTGAGCTCGAGCTTGTTGAGCGCGAGCACGCTGACCATCTGCACCAGGCCGGGGGTAAGGATCTGCCTTTGCGAGACTTTCAAGCTCAGCTTGTGTTGGAGCAACACCATAAAAAATCAGTTCTTGGCTCTTTGCTGTTGGCTCTTGGCTGTTGCCATCTCGCACCCAAGTGCTGAATGCGCTGTGCTCTTGCCAAGAACCAAGAGCCAACAGCCAACAGCCAGTTCCCTCAAACCAACGAAAAACTCTCTCCCAGATAAACTCTTCTCACTTCCGAATCGCTTCCCAACTGTTCCGGCGTTCCGTGGCGGAAGATCTTGCCTTCGTTAATGATGTAGGCCCGGTCGGTAACTGACAGGGTTTCCCGAACATTGTGGTCCGTAACCAGCACCCCGATACCGGCCGCTTTCATGTTGCTGATAATCTTTTGCAGATCGAGTACGGCAATGGGATCAATCCCAGAAAACGGCTCATCCAGCAGGATGAACTTAGGATTGATGCATAATGCCCTTGCGATCTCGACCCTTCTGCGTTCTCCCCCTGAAAGCGCATAGCCCCGGTTTAGGCGAATGTGCTCCAGACCCAATTGGTCAATCAACTGTTCCATCGTCTCCCGACGCTCGTGCCATGAGACCGGCTGAGCCTCCAGAACGGCGAGAATGTTCTCCTCAACCGTGAGCTTGCGAAAAACTGACGCTTCTTGGGGGAGATAACTGATCCCGAACTGCCGGGCCCGGCGGTACATGGGCACGTCGGTGATATCTTCCTCATTTAAGAGGATTCGGCCTGTGTCGGGGGGTATCAGGCCGACGATCGTATAAAAGGTGGTAGTCTTGCCAGCGCCGTTAGGTCCAAGCAAACCAACAACTTCACCCTGCCCGACCCGAATGCTTACACCGTTTACAACTCTCCGGCCGCGATAAGACTTACAGATTTCTTCTGCGGCCAGCGTGTGCATTTAACGTACCACTCGGGTTTGCGTAACGGCCGGCGATCGGCTGTCACCTTCAACGACGACCCTATCATCGCGTCTATACAAAGTCAACGAAACCCCGGTAATCTTGCCATGTTCGGCATCAAAAATGCTAGGCGGACCGCCAGTCAGGACGAACTTGTCGTCTTTGGCCGTGTAGACCAGCATCTCGCCGGTTCCCCGGCGGTTCGGCTCGGTGACGATGACGCCACCAGAAGCGATGATTTTCTCCAGGCTGGCTTGGCCAGCGGCCAGTGATTGTGGAGCTGTGGGCGTCTTGCCCGCACGCCGAGAGGGGACGGGCAGGGACGCCCGTCGCTCCATGTCTTGAGGAGAAAGGAAAACGTCCATTTGATTGGAACTGATCGTCAGGTCTGAACTGCTGGCCATCACGTCGCCTTCGAAATGGGCCTTGCGGTCGGAATCGCGATAGGTTAAGTGGTTTGCGGTAACGGTAACGACGGTCGGCTTCCCGCTCTTGTCGGTGCCTACGAGAACCGTCGAAACCTTCTGGCTGACGGTGGAATCGGCGACCAGAGCGCGCTCGTTCTTCTGGAACTGGATGGAAGGCGCTTCGACGATATTGGCGTTTTGCCAAAGGCGTGCATCGCCGGTGTAGGTGGCGATCGCCAGATTGCTGTGAGCCGCCATGCTCTTCGCGGTCACGTGAACCGGGTCGGACGCGGCCAGCAACGCTCCGCTGGGCTGCGGCTTGAGATCGCTGTAGGTGGTTTTAACGTCGCCTTGGGCAAAACCATCTCCGGTTGCGCGATTCAGGCGGACGGTGCGGGCCGTGGTAGCCGTTCCCGTGTCCACCATCCGCGGAGATCCGGTGAGGACAAGGACCTGATCGGCGAGTGTGTAGCGGGCGCGGTCGGCGAAGGTCTGTTGTGATCCATCGGCATAGGTAAAATGGCCCTGCTGGACCAAAGTGCTTACGCCGACACCGGGCTGGAGGAAAGCATCAATACTGTCGCTGGCGCTGACGCGATCGTGGTCCACGGCCTTGTCTTGTGTGATTGTCACTACTCGCGCGTTGGCTTCGCCGTGCACTGACGCAAGTTGCCCCAGCGAATCGAATTTCGCAATGAACTTGTCGGCGGTGGCGCGGGTTTGCATTCCCAGTTTCCCAGTCGCTGGAAGGATTGAGACTTGCGGAGGCCCGATAGTCTCTGCGTGGGCGAGACGCCGCCCGTCGGCCACAAAGAAATCCATCGCCGGCGCAGTGACTTCCACATCCTGCGAAGCGCTGGTTGCCTTCTGGTGTTGCAGCAGTTTGACCTGCTGTTCGGCATGAACCTTGGTGAAGACATTCTTGCCGCTAAAGCTGAGCACCGCTCGCCCAGCCGAAGTTTCGGCAGGCTGCGGGCCTTCGGTCTTGAGATGCACAACGCCCGTGAGGACGGCCTGGTCGATCCCGGTGTGCGGTTTCATAAGCACTTCCAATTTCTGGGCTGAAACGGTCGCGGGGTGGTCACCGGTCGCATGCATCACAACATTGCCGGTGGCGACGGCATGGTCAAGCGTATTGTCGTCGCGCAGAAAAAGCGTCAGGTCGTCTGATTGCGCCTGCTGCAGGGGATTTTCCGCATGCGGATAGCGCAGCAGGATCTGGCGCTCCTTTTTCTCCAGAATTGCCTGTGGCGCAAGAATTGTTGACGGAGTCGGCCCACTGACAACGATCTTTATCTGAGATTTGAGGGTAAGTACTCCCTGATTCGCGATGTATTCCGCACCCACTGCGGAACCGTTGGCTTGCGGCACCCTGAAGTCAATTTCTTCGGGAGTCCACGCGTTTCCCGTTTTCTGATTGAAGACCAACCCGGTGGTCTTCAAGTGGAGCGGGTTCTTCAATTCTTTAGGGGGCGCCTGATCAGGGTTCAAAATGCCTTGCGGATTGGCTTGAAGGTCAATCGATACCTCGCCCTTGCTAATTACGTTGCCGGAAGCCTGATCGTATTCGAAGTCTTTTCCGTAGACTTGATCGAAGCGGGAAGAGTCGCGTCCGTATAACGTAATCGCCACGTCGTGGAGCTCGGTCTGACCGCCTTGTCTGAACTGGATGGCCTTGCTCGCCTGCAGCCGGAAGAGCGTCCTTCCCTGCTCCGATTTCGAAATGGTGAACCCTTGCGCACTCTGCTGAATGTTAAGGCCGATTTTCCCCGGCACCTGCTTGAGCGCATTCTCGATCCGATGCCGGGCATAAAAGTACGTACCCGCCACCACCAGGCACACAAAAACCGCGGCCACCGCAAGCCATCGGCGCAAGCGCGAGATTGAGAGGGGCATTGAAGATAGTGTAATGCAGGACGGCAGGGGGGAGTGACTTGGTCCGGTCAAGAAATATAAGGCGTGACACTGCCATGACCACTGGCCACTGATCACTTCCTTGATACCTGATGTCGCATTCTGCGCCACAGAGTTCAAATCGCGGCTACGCTGGTGCAAAGCATGGGTCTGAACCGTCTCGATTTCGCGATCATCGCCGTTTATCTCATCGGGATTACGCTGTTCGGGCTGCGCTTCCGCAAACGGCAGCATACGTTGCGCGACTACTTCCTGGCCGGACGCGACATTCCCTGGTGGGCAATTTCGCTCTCGATCGTTGCGGCGGAAACCAGCACTCTGACCATCATCAGTATTCCCGGTCTCGCCTATGACAGCAACCTGACGTTTCTTCAAGTGGTGTTGGGATACGTTGCTGGGCGCATCATCATCAGCTTCGTGCTGCTGCCGCATTATTTTCGGGGAGACCTTTACACCGCCTATGAATTGATTGGACGACGCTTTGGGCCGCAGCTGCGCACGCTGACTTCTGGATTATTTTTGTTAACGCGCGCGGCGGCGGAGGGAGTTCGGGTTTATGCAGTTTCGATTGTGGTGGCGATCGCACTGGGCACTGGAGAAGTCGCATCCATCGCGATCATTACCGTGCTGACGCTGATTTATACGTTCGAAGGCGGACTGGCGGCGGTGATCTGGACCGATGTCATACAGACCGGAATCTATGTCACCGGCACGCTGCTGGGCATTGCGACCATTATCCATTACGTTCCCGGCGGCTGGGCGCACATTCATCAGATCGCGGCCGCGAGCGGTAAGCTGCGGGTGTTTGATTTCACTCCCAGCTTCTGGAAACCGTATACGTTCTGGGCTGGATTCATCGGCGGGACGTTCCTGACCACCGCAGGCCATGGAACGGAGCAACTCTTCGTGCAACGCTTGCTGGCAGCGCGGAACCAGCGGCAGTCGGTTACGGCATTGCTTTCGAGCGGAGCGCTGATCGTATTTCAGTTTGGATTGTTCTTGCTGCTCGGGGTGATGCTGTACGCGTATTACATGCTGCCCTCGGCGCATTTCGGGAAGCCGGACCGTATTTACCCCACGTTTATTGTGACGCAAATGCCGCACGGAATTTCGGGCCTGCTAATTGCAGCAATTCTGGCAGCGGCGATGTCGAACCTCAGCGCGGCGTTGAATTCGCTTTCGTCGAGCACGATTCTGGATTTCGTCGTGCGCCTGCGTCCGCAAACTGATGACCTCGGCCGGATGAGGCTCTCGCGCCTGGCGACGGTGGGATGGGCGATCGTGCTTTTTACCCTGGCTGTGCTTTCTTTGCACAAGACCGGACGGGTGGTCGAGGTCGGACTGCAAATCGCATCTATTTCTTATGGCGCGCTGCTCGGCGTCTTTTTGCTCGGCGTCCTGACTCGGCGCGCGAACCAGACCGGTGCAGCGATCGGAATGCTTTGCGGATTTGGGATCGAGGTTTATTTGTATTTCACGAAAGTGCCGTGGACCTGGTGGGTAGCAATTGGGACTTTCACTACGTTCAGCGTGGGATACGGCATGAGTTTCATTGCTTCCGACAAAGTCAAGAGCTTTTAACCGCAGAGCGCGCCAAGCGACACGGAGGACGCAAAGAAGAGCAAATTCCCGAAATGGCATTCCTTGGCGATCTTTGCGTTGCCTTTGCGTACTTTGCGGTTAAGATCTTTTGATGTTGAATCGCGACCTCTCTGGCGAGATCATCGCAGCGGCTATCAAGGTACACCGGAAGCTAGGGCCGGGATTGCTGGAGTCGGCATACGAGTCGTGCTTGGCTTTCGAGTTGGAGGCGTTAGGGATGAAGGTGGAGCGGCAGAAGGCTGTTCCGCTGGTCTATGAGACTGTCAGACTCGATTGCGAATTCCGAGCTGATCTTCATTGTCGGCTGCATCGTTGCTGAGCTCAAATGCAAAGACGCACTGCATCCCGTCGATGAGGCACAACTTCTCTCACACCTGCGGCTCTTGGGCCTACCCCTCGGGCTTTTGATTAACTTTCACGTCGTGCTGCTTAAACACGGGATCAAGCGAATGGTGAATAACTGCATTGAGCCTGCGGAAGAAATCCACACCAGAGTCAAGAGCTTTTAACTGCGAAGTTCGCCAAAGGAAAGGCTAAGAACGCAAAGAAAACCGGGGTTTTCTTTTGCGCCCTTCGCGTTATCTTTGCGACCTTTGCGGTTAAAATCTTTTCGCGTCCGATGCCTGACACTGACCCCTCCCGCAGCAGTCTTCTCCGCGAACTGGGCGCAGCCCATGCTGCTTCCATCGTTGTCGGAGTCGTAATCGGCAGCGGGATTTTTCTTGTCCCTGCGGAAATAATGCAAGCTGCGGGTTTGGCACGGCTGGTTTATCTGGCTTGGATCGTCGGCGGAATTTTATCTTTCTTCGGGGCATTGACGTACGCCGAATTGGGTGTGATGAAGCCGCAGGCTGGCGGCGAATACGTTTACATCCGTGACGCCTACGGGCCGCTGCCCGGTTTCCTTTGTGGATGGACTTGGACCATCGTGGTCAAGCCGTCGTCGCTGGCGGCCATCGCCATTGGGATTGTCCGCATTCTGGCAAATTTTCCTCAGCTTTCGTTTCTCTCTATCCATATCGGGCATTCGCCTATTACCTGGGGACAGATGGTTGCCATCGCTTTCGTGTTCTTCATTTCGGGAATCAATTACATCGGCGTACGTCGAGCCGGAAATTTTCAGCTCGCTTTCACCCTGTTGAAGATTGTTCTCATCATCGCCATCGCCGCGCTGGCCTTCAGCACGCACGGCGACTGGGGACATTTTGCGCAGCGGTATCCGACAGCGCCTGGGGGAATCGTGGGATTCGTCGCTGCGGTCACCGCCGCGCTTTGGGCGTACGACGGCTGGAGTGACCTGAACATGGTGGCGGAGGAGGTCCGCTCGCCCGAACGAAGTATCCCGCTGGCGATGGTCGCGGGAATGATTGTGATCGGCGCTCTCTACATGCTGGTGAATGCTGCGGTGCAATACGCGCTCCCGCCGGGGCAGGTCGCGAACTCTGCTTCGCCCATGGCGGACGCGGTGAGGAACTCGTTTCTCGGAGCAACTGGAGTAGTGGTGGTTTCTTGCGCCATGGTCATTTCGTTGCTGACCACGCTAAACGGTGTCGCCATGAGCGGCGCGAGAATGGCTTTTGCCATGGCCCGGGACGGCAATTTCTTCCAGGGCCTGGCCAAGGTGCATCCCCGCTTCCACACTCCTCACATCGCCATTGTGACGCAGGCGATTCTCAGCGTTAGCTTTCTGCTGATTGGAGGTAACTTCCGGCAACTCTTCACCTTGGCACTATTCGCGGAGTGGCTTTCGTATATGACCGCCTGCAGCGCGCTGTTCGTGCTGCGGAGGCGGCTCCCGGCTGCCCAAAAGAGGTACCAAAGTTGGGGATTTCCACTGGCCCCTGCCCTTTTTATAGTAGCGTCGGCGGCCCTGCTCTACTACACTTTTACCAGCAACCTACCCTATTCAGCCATGGGAAGTCTGGCCATTTTGGCCGGGATACCCGTGTATTACGCGTTCGCTCTTCGTCGTCAGGTATGAGCAGTCGGGATCTTATCGTGTTGGACATTTTCCTCCTTCGGTTTACCCCCAATTACCGAAGTACAGGAGCGGGGGGGATGTTTACCCCTGAACTATTTTCCCTTAACTTGGAGATTCGTCCGGTCTGTCTCCTCCCAGGCCCAGGTGTCCCCTTGGAGCAAACAACATGATGTCGAGCCAAAATCTCACTCTCGGATTGCTTCCGGATAAAAAACTCGACTGGCGTAAGTTTGTGCTGAGCTATGGGATCGTATTGGTTCTGACTTTGATCCTGCTGGTTTCGCACTTGATCTGGCCCGAACGCATGGGCCTGTGGAGCAAATACACGGTCACCGAGATCATCCCGCGGCCCGACCTGGTGCCGGAGAAGCCGATCATCAAGCGGCAGCCGAAAATTACCAAGTTGCTGCCCGCAGTGAAATTCGAGGCGCCCAAACTAATCGTTCCCAAGGACGTTCGGCAGCCCAAGCCGGTGCAGGCGGAAGTGACGCCGCCGAAGATTATGCCGGTAAATTTTGAAGCTCTGAAACTTCAGCCGGTCTCTGGAGCAATGCCGGCGCAAGTAATTCACACAGGTACCTTCGGAAGTTCGGCGACGCCGACCGTGAATGCACCGATTGAAAAGGTGCAGACGGGTGGCTTTGGAGATCCCAATGGTTTGCCGGGACAGGGCAAGCAAGGCGCGAAGCTGACGGCAGCCAAGCTGGGATCGTTTGATCTGCCGGAGGGAGCCGGAACCGGCAACGGCACTGGTGGGGCTAAAGGGATCAAAGGCACAATTGCAAGTGCCGGATTCGGCAACGGAATCGCGCAACCGGGACAGGGAGATGGCCGTGCGAATGGCAAAGGAGTGCAAGCTTCCGGCTTCTCGAACCAGCAGGTGGCCACCAATACCGGGCGGCACAACCTGGATAACGGCGGCGCTGCGACCGCCCAAGTGGAGATCACTTTCAAACCGAAGCCGGTTTACACCGATGAAGCCCGGAGGCTTCAACTGGAAGGCGAGGTTCTTCTGGAAGTCATGTTTGGGGCCAACGGTGAATTGCACGTGAGCCGGGTAGTGCGTGGGCTGGGACATGGGTTGGACGAAGCCGCGGTTAGCGCGGCCAACAAGATCAAATTTAAGCCGGCACAGCGCAATGGTTCGCCGACCGACTCGACGGCGGTTGTGCATGTGACGTTTCAGTTAGCGTCTTAAGGTTTCTGGATTGGGTTTTTTTGAAAAAAGAGGACACACTATGAAACGCGGATGGATTCTTACCGCATCTTTATTGGTATTGGTTCCGCTGACCGCCGGTGCGCAGGCGACTGATCCTGCGCCGGCTGCTCAACCCGCGGCTGGCCAGCCGGCCGCCGTGCAGCCGGTTTCAAACACCAACCCGGGGCTTGCTCTGGCCCAGCCCGCAGCCAAGCCGCCAGTGAGCATCGACCAGGTGGTAGACCAGATCATTGAACGGGAGCACGCGCTCATCACTTTTCTAAAGAGCCGCACGCCCCTGGTCGAGACCTATTTGCAGAATCTTCAGCCGGACGTGAAACTCGGCTTCGCGCCTAAAGAGGACCACTACTTCCTAGGCCGCCTGGACATGGCGGAGTCGATTGACCGCCGCGATTACCTGATGAAGGAAACCAGCTTCCAGAAGAGCATGATGGGCGGCGTGACCAAGCTGTTCCGCATCCAGTACCAGCCCATGGGTTTCTCCTGGATGGTCTTTGCTGACCGTCAGAATTTTGACCGCAATCATTATGATTTCTCATACGTGCACCGCGAGTTTCAGGGTGAAGTTCGCTGCCTGGTTTTCGACGTGAGACCCAAGAAGGGCGCCGGGCAAGGGCTGTTTCAAGGGCGTATTTGGGTGGAAGACCAGGACTACAACATCGTCCGCTTAAACGGAACCTATGTACCGCGTCCAAAAAACGCCTTCTATTTCCACATGGATAGCTGGCGGCTGAATCTGGTTCCCGGCTATTGGATTCCGGCTTACATCTACAGCGAAGAAGGCGATTTCAGCTACGGATCGCACGACAAGATGGCCTTCAAGGCCCAGTCGCGAATCTGGGGATACAACCTGGCCAAGAACAACCGCGAAGACGAGATGACGCAGTTGACGGTGGACGCAGTGAAGGACGAGAGTCCGGTATCGCAGGACTCGTCGCCGCTGGAAGCCCAACGCCAGTGGCAGCAGCAGGCAGAAGACAACGTTGTCGAGCGCTTGCAGGAAGCAGGCTTGCTCGCGCCTCCCGGAGAAGTGGACAAGGTCCTGCAAACGGTGGTCAACAACATGGAGATCACCAACAACATTGACCTGCCTCGGCCGGTGCGTGCCCGCGTGATGCTGACTTCCCCGTTGGAGACATTCAGCGTGGGCAACACGATTATCATCAGCCGCGGATTGATTGACACGCTGCCGGATGAGGCCAGCCTGGCGGCAATTCTTTCGCACGAATTGGCGCACATCGTCCTGGGCCACAACTTGGGGAGCAAGTTTGCCTTCGACGATCGCATGTTGTTCTCGGACGAAGCTACCTACCAGAACTTTGGGTTCCGTCACAATCCCGCCGAAGAGACGGCGGCGGATGCCAAGGCCATTGAGCTGTTGAAGAACTCGCCGTATGCGCAAAAGCTAGGATCGGGAGGGTTGTACCTGAAACAGCTTTCGGCTCGCGCCCCGGTGCTGTCGGCCCTGCTGACATCGCATCTCGGCAACAGCTTCGTGGACGACAAAGGCAATGTCATTCGGCTGGCTGCGCTAATGACGTCAGCGCCGAACCTTGACGACAGCAAACTGGACCAGATTGCTGCTCTGCCGCTTGGAGGACGGATCAAGATGGATCCCTGGGGCGACCACGTAGAAATGGTCAAGGCTCCGCCGGTGACGATCACTTCGGTGCGTGACAAGATGCCATTTGAAGTGACTCCGTTCTTCCCCAGGCTAACCCGCTTGGGAACCGCGGCTGGCATGAATACCACTACTGCCGAAAACGCCACCGCCAAGACCACGGATTCAACTCCCGCAACCAAGTAGCAAGCGCGAAAGTCTAAAGGCCGGAGCATTTCTGCTCCGGCCTTCTGTTTTCCGTTCTGTGATTGGCAGAGCGCTGCTCAGTCTGCAGCGTGAGAAGTCTCTGTGGTCGCATGCACCAGCGGGGTCTCGACCAAGTGCTCGCTCACAAACCAGGCTTGCAGCTCGTTCGCGCGCAGCACATCGCTTACGATCAAGTCATTTGTACCCTGGTCCCCCAGCGTCGTAGCCCGCTCGGCGAGCTTTCTGCACTCGCGAATGATGATCTGGTGAGCGTCCAGCAGGCGCGAAAGGAGCACTGGAATTTCTTCCCTGCCCCGCGGTGGACGTTCGATCTGGGTCGTCTCGGCGACATCAGGGGCCATTGCAATGGCAAGCCCTCCCAGCAATTGAATGCGCTCGGCGATGCTATCCACGACCTCGACCTGCTCGCCGAAATGTTTGTCGAATAGAAGATGAAGCTGGTAGAACGTGGGGCCAGCGACCTGCCAGTGAGACTTCTTGTACAGGTCGCGCAAGGTCATGGAATCGGCGAGCAACTGGTTGAGTTGTTCGGTGATTTCCAAGCGGACGGGGTGTTCGAGTTCCAGATGAAACGCGTGGGTCACGGTACCGTAGGACTGTATCTCGCGGGACTTCTGGTGAATACGCGGTTCGGCTGTAAGCACGCCATGGGTTCCGGAAGAGTTCTTCTTAGGCATAGCAATGACCTCCTGATTAGCTATCGTCAATTTCGTGAACAAAACTGTTCATCACGCGGGTGGGCGCCATCACTTATGATATCGCTTTCTGGTTGGATGAGCAGGCGACCTAACGCGCCGCACCAAATTTTTTGAGATTTGAGATCCGCCCCTCTTCAAGCAGCAAAATTCTCTAGAATCTTTTATGATGGAGAGTTCCCAACCACAGCGTGGAGAAGGCAGACTTGGCACAGACTCCGGTAATTCCAGAACCGCAACCGGCCTCCGAAACACCGAGAAATAACGACGGACTGGAGGTGCTGGAAACCCGTGAGTGGATGGACTCGCTTGACTACGTATTGTCGCGCGGCGGTCCAGTGCGGGCCGGCCGGCTTTTGCAGCAGCTCTCGCTTCACGCCCGCCGGGCGGCGGGAGTCAATCTTCCTTTCACAGCGACCACGCCTTATCAGAACACAATTTCCGTCCGCCAACAGGCGCCGTTTCCGGGAAGCCAGGAGATGGAACGCCGGATCAAGAGCCTGGTGCGCTGGAACGCCATGGCCATGGTGGTCCGGGCAAATAAAGAAGAAAGCGGGATTGGCGGGCACATCTCAACTTTCGCTTCGGCGGCCACGCTATACGAGGTCGCCTTCAATCATTTTCTGCGTGCCCGCACCGAAACCGGCGACCGGGACATTGTTTATTACCAGGGCCATGCTGCTCCGGGGATGTATGCGCGTGCATTTCTAGAGGGCCGGCTGCCGAAAGAGAAGCTGGAGAATTTTCGCCGCGAGTTGAAGGCCGGCGGTGGCCTTTCATCTTATCCCCATCCCTGGCTGATGCCGGATTTCTGGGAGTTTCCCACCGTCAGTATGGGTCTGGGGCCAATCCAGTCCATCTACCACGCACGCTTCATCAAGTATCTGGAGAATCGTGGGCTGAAGACCAGCAGCGGCGGCAAGGTCTGGGCCTTTCTCGGGGATGGCGAAATGGACGAGCCCGAATCGCTGGGTTCGATCACGCTGGCCTCCCGCGAGAAGCTGGACAACCTGATGTGGGTGATCAACTGCAACCTGCAACGCCTGGACGGCCCCGTCCGCGGCAATGGAAAGATCATTCAGGAGCTGGAAGCCATCTTCCGCGGCGCGGGTTGGAACGTGATCAAAGTTATTTGGGGAACCGACTGGGACAGCCTGTTCCAGAACGATCGCGACGGATTGCTGGTGAAACGGCTGGGCGAAATTACCGACGGGCAATATCAGAAATTCTTTGTTGAGAGTGGCGCCTATTTCCGGCAGAACCTTTTCGGCAGTGATCCGCGGCTGCTGCGCATGGTGGAGCACCTTTCAGACGACCAGCTCTCGCGGTTGCGGCTGGGCGGACACGATCCCATCAAGGTGCATGCCGCTTATAAGTCAGCAGTCGAGCATACCGGAGCGCCGACCGTCATTCTGGCCAAGACCATTAAAGGCTATGGCCTGGGCGAAGCTGGCGAAGGCAAGAACATTACTCACCAACAGAAGAAGCTCAATGATGATGAGCTGCGAATGTTCCGGTCGCGATTTGGAATCCCTCTGTCTGACGAGGAATTGCACGGTGCGCCTTTCCATCGTCCGCCCGACGACAGCCCGGAAATTCGTTACATGCAGGAACGGCGCAAGCAGCTCGGCGGCTACATGCCGGAGCGCAAGGTACGATCGAAGCCGATCAGCGGAGTGTCCGAGGCGCACTTCGAGGAATTTTACAAAGGTACCGAAGGCCGCGAAGTTTCGACCACCATGGTATTTGTGCGCATGCTGGCCAAGCTGCTGCGGGATCCGGAGATTGGCAAGCTGATCGTGCCGGTTATTCCGGATGAAGCGCGCACCTTCGGCATGGAGGCGTTGTTCCGCCAGGTCGGAATTTATTCCAGCGTCGGCCAGCTCTACGAGCCGGTGGATATGGACACACTGCTCTATTACAAAGAGGCCAAAGACGGACAGATTCTGGAAGAAGGGATCACCGAGGCTGGCTCGATCAGTTCATTTATCGCCGCCGGTACAGCGTATTCCAATCACGGGATCAATACGATCCCGTTTTTCATTTATTACTCGATGTTCGGCTTCCAGCGCATCGGCGATCTGATCTGGGCGGCAGCCGACATGCGCACTCGCGGATTTCTGCTGGGTGGTACCGCCGGGCGCACGACGCTGGCCGGAGAAGGCTTGCAGCACCAAGATGGCCACAGCCACGTGCTGGCGCTACCTGTGCCGAATCTGATGGCCTACGATCCGGCGTTCGCGTTTGAGATTGCGATCATCATCCAAGACGGAATCCGGCGCATGTATGTGGACCAGGAGTCCATCTTCTATTACCTGACCGTCGGCAACGAGCCGCTTCCCATGCCGGCCATGCCGGAGGGTGATGGCGTGCGCGAGGGCATACTGAAAGGGATGTACCGTTTCAAGCCGTCGTCAATAACAAAGACGAAAACGGACGCCAAGCTCCGAGCGCAACTGCTGGGCAGCGGAGCCATCATGTTCGAAGTGCTCAAGGCGCAGCAGATTCTTGAGCAATATGGAGTCGCGGCGGATGTGTGGAGCGTGACCAGCTACAAAGCGCTTTATCGCAACGCCAACGATTGCGAACGCTGGAACATGCTCCATCCGGGTGAGACGCCGAAAGTGGCTTTCGTCACCGAGCGGCTGAAGGACACACAGGGAGTCCTGGTGGCCGCGTCCGACTACATGAAAGTGCTGCCAGAATCGATTTCGCAGTGGATGCCGCGGCCTCTGGTCTCGCTCGGCACCGACGGCTTTGGCCGTAGCGAAGGCCGGGCGTCGCTGCGCGACTTCTTCGAAGTAGACGCCAAGCACATCGTGCTCGCCACCCTGCACGCGCTGGCCCGAGAGAAAAAGATCGGAATCGAGATAGTACAAAAGGCGATCAAAGATCTTGGAATCAATCCCGAGAAACCGAATCCAGCAATCAGTTAACAAATCGTCTGAGGTTCTCTGTGTCCTCTGTGGTTAGGGGTTTTTGGATAGAGGTCTACAGAGAAAAACCCACGGAGACCCGTTTGCGTGACTGAATTTAAACTACCGGAACTCGGCGAAAACATTCATGAAGGCGACCTGGTGCGGTTGATGATTTCTGCCGGCGCAACCATTTCTGAAGGTCAACCGGTTATGGAGCTCGAGACGGATAAGGCCGTGGTGGAAGTTCCCTCGTCGGTGAGCGGTGTGGTAAAAGACGTTCGTGTCAAAGAGGGAGAAAAGATCAAAGTCGGCCAAGTGATTTTCACGGTGGACAACGGTTCGGGTGGTGTGAGGGCGGCTTCCCCCGCGAAACCGGCGGCACCTGCTCCGGCAGTTTCGCCCTCGGCGCCAAAGACCGCATCTCCCGCCCGGAAATCGCAAGCGCCTTCGCCCGGGTCACATGCTGTTGTTCCGTCCGAAACCGCCGAGATTACAGAATTCAGACTTCCGGAGCTCGGAGAAAACATTGACCAGGGAGAGCTGGTAAGGCTGATGGTTTCTGCCGGCGCTACCCTTTCGGAAGGCCAACCGGTGATGGAACTCGAAACCGACAAGGCAGTGGTGGAAGTCCCCTCGTCGGTGAGCGGCGTGGTGAAAGATGTTCTCGTAAAGCAGGGAGAGAAGATCAAAGTCGGGCAAGTGATTTTCACGTTGGAAGCTGGAGCTACCTCGCAAGCGCATGCGCAACAGCCATCACGCGCGGACGAATCGCACGAACACGAACGCTCGACATTTCAAGCCGCAATCCATTCGGAAGGTAAGACCGAACAAGAAGCCCTGCCCCCGGACCAGCCAAATACCGCTCTGGTGGCTAGTTTCAGCATGCCGCTGGATTTGGATCGGGCTGCCGGCGCGGAACATCGCGGGCCGGTTCCGGCAGCTCCGCACGTGCGGCGACTGGCGCGGGAGCTGGGAGTGGATATCCATAACGTGGCGGGAAGCGGCCCCGGCGGACGCATCAGCGAAGATGACGTCAAAGCCTTTACGAAAGCTCTGCTGGCGTCGGGCGCAGGAACGGCCACACCCACTCATCTGAAGCAGCCGGCGCTTCCTGATTTCAGCAAGTGGGGGAAGATCGAACGTGTTCCCATGCGCGGCGTACGGCGCAAGACTGCCGAGCACATGTGGGAAGCGTGGAGTTCGATTCCGCATGTAACGCAGAATGACAAAGCGGACATCACCGAGCTCGAGCAATTGCGTACTCGCTTCGGACCGAAGGCAGCCGAGGCCGGCGGCAAGATGACAGTGACTGCAATCGCGCTGAAAGTGTGCGCATCGGCATTGAAGATTTTTCCGCAGTTCAACGCCAGCATTGACATGGAGAAGGAAGAGATCGTCTATAAGCAGTTCATCAACATCGGCGTTGCCGTGGATACCGATCGAGGGTTGTTGGTACCGGTGATTCGGGATGTGGATAAGAAAAACATCGTCGAACTGGCGGCCGAGTTGACTGGGCTTTCGAAGAAAGCTCGCGACAAGAAGCTTGCACCCGCCGACATGGAAGGCGGGACATTTACTATCACCAATCTGGGCGGGATCGGCGGCACCGGATTCTCGCCGATTGTGAACTATCCAGAAGTAGCGATCCTCGGGCTGTCACGGTCGAGCATGGAACCGGTTTGGACGAACGGGAAATTTGAGCCGCGAATGGTGATTCCGCTGTCGCTTTCTTATGATCACCGACTGATTGACGGCGCCGATGCGGCGCGCTTCCTGCGCTGGATCGCCGAGGCGTTTGAGCAGCCATTCTTGCTGTCGGTGCAGGGATAAGCCACGCACAATTCATGCCTGAAAACTCCAACTTACACATCGCTGTAGTTGGCGGCGGCCCGGGCGGCTACGCTGCCGCCTTTCTCGCCGCGGATCTGGGCATGAAGGTCGCGCTGATTGACCGCGAGGCGAACCCTGGCGGTGTGTGTCTTTATCGGGGCTGCATTCCCTCCAAAGCCTTGCTGCACGTTGCCAAGCTGATTAATGAATCGCGCCATACTAAAGACTGGGGAATCGAATTCAGCGAGCCGCGCATTGATCTCGCGCGCCTGCGCTCGTTCAAAGAAGGCGTAGTCAACAAACTGACCGGCGGACTGGGACAGATTTCGAACCTTAGAAAGGTCAAATATCTCCGCGGCGAGGCCAGCTTTGAGAACTCCACCACGGTGCGGGTGGCGAAACCCGGGAGCGGCGAAGTTAAGCCGAGCGAAGAGACGCTGAGCTTCGACCGCATCATCATTGCGACGGGATCGCGGCCAGCAGTTATCCCCAGCCTGAAGCTCGATAGCCCGCGCATGTTAGATTCCACCTCGGCTCTGGATTTGTCGGATGTTCCCGGCACACTGCTGGTAATTGGCGGCGGATACATCGGACTCGAACTGGGCACGGTCTATGCAGCGCTGGGATCGAAGGTTTCGGTAGTTGAAATGACAGCTGGCTTGCTCCCCGGCGCGGACCGCGATCTGGTGCTGCCTCTGCATAAGCGCCTGGAGAAGAGCTTCGATGCGATTCTGCTGAATACGACCGTCATCGCGGTCAAAGAAGAGGCGAACGGGATTCGTGTCAGCTTCGACGGGAAAGATGTGAAAGAACGTGAAAAGCTTTTCGACAAGGTGCTGGTTTCCGTTGGTCGCAAGCCGAACTCAGAAATTCCCGGTCTCGATCGTACCCAGGTCCGTGTAGGACAACGAGGATTCATCCAGGTGAACAAGCATCTGCAGACAGACGATCCTGCAATATACGCCATTGGCGACGTTGTGGGCGAGCCTATGCTGGCGCACAAAGCCTCGCATGAAGGCCGCACCGCGGTCGAGCACATTGCCGGACACAAAGTCGCATTTGAGCCGAACGCAATTCCCGCTGTCGTGTTTACCGATCCGGAGATCGCGTGGACGGGCCTGACCGAAGTTCAAGCCGAGAAAGAAGGCCGCGAGATCAAAGTAGCGAAGTTCCCCTGGGCCGCTTCCGGTCGCGCTATGACCCTCGACCGCACCGAAGGTATGACTAAGCTCATTCTCGATCCTGCAACTGAGCGAGTGCTGGGCGTGGGCATTGTCGGGACGGGGGCAGGAGAGTTGATAGCCGAGGGCACTCTGGCAATTGAAATGGCGGCGTTGGCGAGAGATGTGGCGCTGACCATTCATCCGCACCCGACATTGTCGGAGACAATCATGCAATCGGCGGAAGTGTTCTTTGGGACGAGTACGGACTTGTACCGCCCCAAGCGGCCATAATCCTGTCATTCTGAGCACTTGACCCGCTTTGGGCGGGGTCAAGTGCTCAGAATGACAGAACGCACGGTCGGAACCATCTCCCGCACTCATCCCCCTCATCCCCCGCCAACTTTCTGCCATACTCGCAGCCAGGGAGGGATCGTGAACGACTACCTGCTTTCCATCGTGCTGGGCCTCATTGAAGGCCTGACGGAATTTCTTCCGGTCAGTTCCACGGCGCATCTGCGGATTGCCGAATCTCTGTTTCACATCAGCCTGTCGGATGGTTACTGGAAGATGTACACCATCGTGATCCAGTTGGGCGCGATTTTGTGCCTGCCAATTTACTTTCGCTCGCGGATTGCAAAGTTTCTCAGCACATTTCCGCAGGGCGAGAACGGCGACCGTAGGGCGCTCACTCATCCGCTGGGTCTGGTCATGGTGGCATTTGTGGTTACCGCCATCCCCGCATTTCTTCTGACCACAGTGATCGGCAAGCATCTCGAGAGCTTGCACATCATGGGGGCCTCCCTTCTTGTGGGCGGGATTGTGATGTGGATTGTGGACGCGATGAATACGCGCGCGGAAGCGCTTGGACCGAATGCCTCGGGGTGCCGCATTCACACTTGGAAGATGGAAGCGATGAGCCTGGGACAAGCGGTTTGGATAGGCGCTTGCCAGATTCTTTCCGCGGTTTTTCCGGGGACGTCGCGGTCTATGTCCACCATTGCCGCCGGACAGATCGCCGGAATGTCGCGGGCGTCCGCGCTGGAATTTTCGTTCTTTCTCTCGATTCCTACGATGGTTGTCGCGACTTGCTATGACTTGCTCAAATCGCTGCGCGGCAAAGGTGCAAACCCCATCGGAGTGGCGCAGATCGACGCGCATGGTTGGATTGTGTTGGCCATTGGATTCGTGATTTCCTTCGTGGTCGCCTACGCGTCCGTAGCCTGGTTCATGGGATACGTGCGCAAGCGGGGATTCGCTCCGTTTGCTGTCTATCGGATTATTGTGGGAGCGCTGATGCTGGCCTTTGCGGGGCGGATGGCGGGATGACTGGTGCAGTTGTGGCACCGGCAAACAGCAGGTCCCTCGACTGTGAAAGATCGTTTGCTTCGCTCGGGATGACAATGCTTCTGTATGCAGCGAAAGCCGGGAGCGGGAGGTTAAGAGCTAGAAGCTAACGGCTGCTTTTTCAGCTCTTCCATCACGCTCTGAATTAACTCTTTGGCGTCGGTGAGGCCCTTCATAACAATCTGGACATCTAGAACCGGCTTGCCGGGCCAGCGCTGGCTTTGGCAATAGACCCCGTGCTGACCAACCAGCGCCATGGCATCGGTGATCATGTCCATGGTTACGGCGAGACGTCCGCGAGGGACACCCATCATGGTTTCAAAATGCTCCAACTCTTCGCGCTTTTCTTCGAATACGGGCATGCGGTGATTGTAAACAAGCAGTCCGCACTAAGCATTCCTGGCCTTCGACGGTGAGGCGCCCTTTCCCCCGCGCCGGGCTTTGCTAACCGTTGCTGGCGAAGATAGTCTAAAATCGTGCACTCAGGCGTAAGTGTGTCATCACCAGTCTGCATCGAACAAATTCCGAATGCTGACTGCTCAAGGAGAAGCTATGCTGAAACGTACCCTGTTCATCGCCGCCCTCACATTAGTCTGCACAATATTTGCCGCCGCGCAACAGGACAAGAGCCAGCGCCCTAGTCCGCCGGCGCAGGCGCAATGCAAGTTTGCTGACGGGAAAACAATCACGGTGGATTATTCAAGCCCGCGCGCGAAAGGCCGCAAGATTTTTGGCGGGCTGGTGCCGTATGGCGAAGTCTGGCGCACAGGAGCGAATGAGGCTACCACGTTCGTGGTTGATGAGAGCCTTGCCGCGGCCAAGGGAACTAACATTCCCGCTGGTAGTTACACGATCTTCACGGTTCCAACCGCCGACAAATGGACGCTGATTATCAGCAAGCACTCGGGCGAATGGGGGATTCCTTACAAGTACGAGTCGGAAGAGCTGGCGCGGGTGCCCATGTCCGTTTCCAAAACTTCGGCGCCGGTCGAAAACTTTACGATTGCATTCGAGCAAACAGGCGGAGGCTGCACGATGCACCTTAGTTGGGAGACCACTCAAGCGTCTGTAGAATTTAGGGAAAAAAACACAGATGTTCCACTGACCCCTCAGAAGTAGTGGGCTGCGTTGCCTGAGAAGTAGAGAAAATCACAGCTCGTTGGTTCCCTGGACGGGGTTACAACTGAGGCGAGTTTCAGCGGAGGCATTTATGCCCGTGTATGACTATCGCTGCAATGATTGCCGCAAGCCCTTCGAGCAGGTTCTCACGCTTCGAGAACACGACGCAGAAAAGATCAAGTGCCCGCATTGCGGCAGTAAGAATGTGGAGCAGGAAGCCGCCGCGTTCTACGCGGTGACCTCAAAGAAGAGCGCGTAGAAAACCAGGCTTCAGGCTTCAGGCTTCGGGCTTTCGGAGCCTGGCTTCCAGCGGAGTACTGGCTTTCTGGCGGCGGCGGTTTCATCCAATCGCGCGACCCGGGTCGAGTGTGGCGCGGTCCTTACCACTACTGCGTCTTCCTCGACCTCTTGGGCAATCGCTCGCATCGCCTCGATGAATAAATCCAACTCTTCTTTCGACTCACTCTCGGTCGGTTCGATCATCAGAGCGCCGGGTACGATCAGCGGAAACGCCGTGGTGTAGGGATGGAAGCCGTAGTCAATCACGCGTTTCGCAATGTCCATGGTGCGCACGTTTTTCTTCGCTTGGAGCTTGTCGCTGAACACAACCTCGTGCATGCTGGGGCTGGCATAGGGCAAGTCGTAGGCGCCTTCTAGTCCTTTGCGGATGTAGTTCGCGTTGAGCACTGCGTCTTCGGTGGTTTGGCGCAGGCCGTCAGGCCCGTTGGCCAGAATGTAGGCAAGCGCGCGCACGAACATGCCGAAGTTTCCGTAGAAAGACCGCACCCGGCCCACCGAACGCGGACGATCATAGTCGAAGTCCAGAGTGCCGTCGGGCTTTGAGGCCAGTACCGGCCGGGGCAGGAATGGCTCCAGAAAGTTCTTGATCGCCACCGGGCCTGAGCCGGGCCCGCCGCCGCCGTGCGGGGTAGAGAAGGTCTTGTGCAGATTCAGGTGCATCACGTCCACGCCGAAATCTCCGGGGCGGACTTTGCCGACCAGCGCGTTCATGTTGGCGCCGTCCATGTAGAGCAGGCCGCCTTTGGCGTGAAGGATTTCGGCGATCTTGTGAATCTCCTGCTCAAAGACGCCCAGGGTGTTGGGATTGGTCAGCATCAGAGCGGCAACGTCTTCGTTCATCTGCGCTTCGAGCGATGCCATGTCAACCATTCCGCTGGCGTTGGATTTCAGATTCTCAACCGCGTAGCCGACCATGGCTGCGGTGGCGGGGTTGGTGCCGTGCGCAGAATCAGGGATCAGGACTTTCTTTCGCGGAATGCCCTTCGAGTCGTGATGCGCCCGTACGATCAATAGACCGGTAAGCTCGCCATGCGCGCCGGCGGCTGGCTGCAAGGTGATTGCGTCCATGCCAGTGATTTCGATGAGGCAATCGCTGAGCGTCTTGATGATGCGCAACGCCCCTTGCGAAATTTTCCCCGGCTGGTATGGATGGCCATTAGCCAGGCCATCGAGGCGGGCGACGACCTCGTTCACCCGCGGGTTGTACTTCATAGTGCAGGAGCCGAGCGGATACATTCCGAGATCAATGGCGTAGTTCCAGGTCGAAAGGCGGGTGAAGTGGCGGATGATTTCGATCTCGCTGACTTCGGGCATGTTGCCGAGGCTCATCCTTTCTGATGACCCTAAAAGCTCTCGCGCATTCACTTCCGGCACATCGAGCGACGGTAGTCTCCACGCGGCTTTGCCGGGGGAGGACTTCTCGAAGATCAAGCCTTCGTTCTGGCTGACGTTGCGAGTGGCTTTGCGGGTCATGTGCTTCATAAGCTGTTAGTCGTTTAGTCCCAAGTCTAAAATCTCAGGCGGGACTGAAAAGGGACTCCCTGTTCCACCACAAGTTGGACATACTCCAATTCCACCGCAATTTCGGCATTTCGGCTCGTCTTCATTAAGGTGTGTATTGATGCCAGTTCCGCCGCATTCGGCGCACTTCCCGTTCCCACGGCAGGAAGCGCATACGCCATGCGTCAACACTCACCTCCGTAGGCATCGGAGGCGTTCATCGCGCAACCTCTTCTGCGGCTTCTACTCTTGCGCTTTTCTCGGAGTTCTCGCTTTCCGCCAAGAATCCAGCGGCGGTGTCAATGACAGTGCGCGTGCTCAACTCAGTGCAGCACCATAAAGACGCGTTGCCCAGGTCGGGATAGAACTTTTTGAGCGAAAGGCCGCCTACGATCTTGTGTCCCAGCAAGCGCGCGTTTATGGCATGCGGGTCTTCGCTGGTCTGAACGACAAATTCATTGAATCGCGGCGCGCCGCCAAACAAAATCTTGCCGTGCCTGGCAAATTGCCCGGCAGCATAGGCCGTCTTCGCCAGATTCTGCTTTGCCAACTCCTTCAACCCAACCTTTCCGTAGACGTTCATGAAGATGTTGACCATCAGCGCAATTAGCGCCTGGTTGGTGCAAATGTTCGAGGTTGCCTTCTCGCGGCGAATGTGCTGCTCGCGGGTGGCCAGCGTCAACACGAATCCGCGCTTGCCGCTGCGGTCGGTGGTCTGGCCGACGAGGCGTCCGGGCATTTGGCGGACGTACTTTTCACGCGTGGCAATCACTCCGCAATATGGCCCGCCAAAGCCTAGGGGCACGCCGAAGGATTGGGCTTCCATCGCGATGACATCAGCCGAGCGCGGCGGCTCGACGATTCCCAGCGAAACCGCTTCCGCGATTGAGACGACGAGCATTGCACCTTTTCGATGGGCAATTTCAGCAAGCGCTTCGAGGTCTTCGATGGTGCCAAAGAAATTGGGCGACTGGATCAGCACACACGCGGTGTCGGAAGTGATGGCGTTTTCGAGTTCCTTAACGTCAACGCGGCCACTTTCGGTGAACGGCACCGTCGCCAGTGGCATTCCCTGATGAAAGGCATAAGTGGCGAGCACTTCGCGATATTCCGGATGCACGCTGCGGGCGACGGCTACGGAACGGCGTCCGGTGAGGCGGACGGCCATCATCACGGCTTCTGCAGCGGCGGTCGAGCCGTCGTACATGGAGGCGTTGGCCACATCCATGCCGGTCAGTTCGCAAATCATGGTTTGAAATTCGAAGATGGATTGCAGCGTTCCCTGCGAAATTTCGGCCTGATAGGGCGTGTAGGCGGTTAGGAACTCGCCGCGCGAGATCAGCGCATCAATGATGACGGGGCGATAGTGGTAGTAAGCTCCCGCGCCGAGAAAGGTGGCGTGGCCATCGCCGTTTTCGCGCGAGCGCTCGCGAAACCAATCCACAATTTCCGATTCTGCCATCTGGCGCGGAACTTTCAGATCGCGGTTGAGGCGATATTCCGCCGGAATGGGAGCGAACAGGTCGTCAATCGTCCGCGCGCCAATGGCTTTGAGCATGGCCTCGCGGTCAGCAGGAGACTTAGGAAGATAGCGCATAAGAAAATTGAATCATTGAAGGCGTCAGTGGTTCAATGACCCGATGATTCAATTCCCTCCCTCTTCTGCAACGAATTTCTCATAATCGGCCGCCGAGAGGAGCGAGTTCAGTTCGCCAGGATTTTTCAGAGCGATTTTCAACATCCATGAAGAGTGCGCGTCTTTATTGATCTTTTCGGGTGCGGTTGCCAGATCGCCGTTGACTTCAGTCACGGTGCCTGATGCGGGCGCGTACAAATCCGAAACTGCTTTTACCGATTCGACGCTGCCGAACGTTTTCCCGGCAGTTAGCTCCGCGCCGACTTTGGGAAGCTCAACGAATACTATGTCTCCTAGCGACTCCTGGGCATGATTGGTGATGCCGATGGCGGCGGTGTTGCCGTCGGCTTTGATCCACTCGTGTTCTTTGGTGTACTTGAAGTCGGCGGGATAGGGCATTAAAAAAGTCCTAGCTTTTAGCTCTTAGCTTCTGGCAACAAAACTCTGTGTCCTCTTTGGTTAAGCCTTTTTCGGCTTCTTGTAAAACGGCGTGGGGACGACTTGCGCCTTCACGCCATGACCGCGAATTTCGACTCTAACTGTTGACCCGAGCACCGCAAATTCCGGTGGAACATAGGCCAATGCGATGTTCTTCTTCAGAAACGGAGCGTACGATCCGCTGGTCACGTATCCGATCTCGGCGCCGGTTTCGTTCCACACTTTGTAGCCGTCGCGAGCGATTCCGCGGTCAGTCATTTCCAGGCCGATCAGCGTCCGCTTCGGAGCTTCGGTTTTAGCTTTCCCCAATGCGGCGCGGCCGATGAACTCTGGCTTCTCCATTTTGCAGAAGCGGTCGAGGCCGGCTTCCCATACATTGATGGTATCGGAAATTTCGTGTCCGTAGAGCGGGAGCTTGGACTCGAGGCGGAGCGTGTTGCGCGCGCCCAGGCCACAGGGGATTGCCCCGAATTCCCTTCCCGCTTCGAGGACCGCATTCCAGACTCGGGCGCTGGTTTCTTCGTCTGACGGGACGTAGATCTCGAAGCCGTCCTCGCCGGTGTAGCCGGTGCGCGCGATTAACGTTTCCTTCAGACCACAAACCGTTCCGCGGGTGACCCAGTAGAACTTCACCGCCGCCAGGTCGGCGTCGGTGAGCTTTTGCAGCAGATCAACGCCCTTCGGCCCCTGAATCGCAATCTGGGTAAAGTCATCGGAGAGATTTTCCACCCGGCAATCGAACTGGAGGGTATTGTCGCGCACCCAGTTGAAATCCTTCTCGCGGGTGCCGGCGTTGATCACTAGCAAGTATTCGTCCTGATCTTTGTCTTTGCCTATGCGGTGGACAATCACGTCGTCCACAAACGTGCCCTGCGGATAGAGCAGGGCGGAATACTGCGCCTGCCCAATGGCCAGCCGCGCGGCGTCATTCATGGAGATATGCTGCACCGCGGCCAGCGCCTGCGGCCCGGCGAGGCGGATGTCGCCCATGTGGCTGACGTCGAAGATGCCCACCCCAGTGCGCACCGCCAGGTGCTCGGCGATAATCCCCCCTCCCGTTGACCCGGAGTACTCCACCGGCATATCCCAGCCGCTGAACTCGACCATCTTCGCTCCCAGGCGACGATGGACGGAATGCAGGGCAGTCTTGCGGATGGCCGGTGTGGTATCGACAGGAGACAAAAAGACCTCAATCACGGCGGTAGCTGGGCCGCCGAACGGGAAACTCAAGAGCCTAACATGTAGAAGGAGGAGGCTTCAACTGAAGGTTCCTGGAGGTTCCTGGAGGATGTTTTCTACGGCACGTTCACCCACAAAATCAGATTGTTTTCGTTAAATTCCTTAACAACTGACGCAACACAGTCACTTAGTGGATCATGACTTGCCTCGCCCTTACTGTCGAGCTTGGAGCAAAACATGTCATGTAGAATCTTGCTGCCTTTACGTTTGAGCTTATAGGGGTAACCGAAGCGCAAACGCAGCCTCATGTCGAGGTCGTTTGTCGGTGAAACCTGCGGCGCGAGGTGCTCACGAAACAGGTGAAGGCTGGACAGCAGACAGTTGTAGCCACGGAACCAAGGAGACGAGATGGCGGGAATCGGGATGTAAGCAAGGCGAAATCCTACCCCGGCTTGGAATCCCGTGTCCATTTCCGGTTGATCTCCTGCCATCCCCTCTTGAGAATCTCATCTCCGGCACTCTTCCAGCGATACCTAATTGTTCCGTCTTGTGGCACCTTATCCACTAAGCCCTGCTTATCAAAGCGGTTCAGCACCGTATTAATGACTGCAGAGGCATTCGCGTAGTTGGACAGATCGTATCCGAAAGACAAGAGAATCTGGCGAACCTCGCCGGCCGTTTTCCCCTTCCCAGATTCCTTGAGCGCTGCACGTATTCCAGAAGTCAGTCCACGATTTTCATAAACAGTCAGGGGTGCCAGCGCGTCGTCGGCATCGATTCCTACGTGGGCCGCCAATTGTTTGATGAGCTGTGTCACGCGGTGGATTTGGCTGTCGACCGTCGCCCTTTTCTCGACGAGGGTCACCAACTGGCTTTGAGCTTCGGTCAGAGCGATTTTGAAACTGTCGGTCATCCAGAACGGAGCTTAAACACATGACTGTCATACATGTGTTTACTCTAAAAGTACCACAGATATTTGGGACTTTCAGGCCGTTGTCGGACGGGCTCGACTGAGAATCTTGGGGAACAAGTTCTTAGCGTCGGACTCAGAGCCGAGCCCCGGTTACCTCCTGTACCCCATCCGCATCACCCAAGCTAACGGCCACTCCCGCGGATCATGCTAGGCTCCTTTTTAAGCGCATGCTTCGAGTTGGAGGAGAGATGCGGAAATTTTTCGCTGCGGCCGTGATGTTGCTTGCCGCCGGAAGGACGATCGCTGCCGCTCAGGAGACCGAGATTCAGGAATCGAAGAACCAGGTCGCCGTGACCATCGGGCGCACGTTTATCAGCGATCAGGGAGTGCCCAACACCAACTTTTTCGATAACACCGTGCATTTCGGCAAGGGATTGTCCTTCGAGGGCAACTATGCCCGGCGAATGCGGCGCTACTTCTGGGGAGACCTCGCGGTTGAAGTTCCGGTCATTTTCAATCCGGACGAAGACCTGAATTACGGTATGAACCAGATACCGCTGCACTACAGCTCACTTTTCATCACGCCGGCGGCGCGCGTGAACTTTATTCCTAACCTGGCGTTTTCGCCCTGGTTCAGCTTTGGCGGCGGCTTTGGCCACTTCGGGGCCAGCGATAAGCTGGTCTTCGGCGGCCCCAATCCCGGGCCCCGGGGCAAGACTACCGGCGTGCTGGAGAGCGGAGTGGGGATAGATGTCCGCCTGCCAAAAAAAATGGGAAAGATCAGGTTTCGGTTTGAAGCGCGTGACGACTGGAGCGGTGTGCCTCCCCTCAATATAAATACAGGTAGGACCAGACAGCACAATTACTACGTCGGCGGCGGGCTAGTATTTTACTTTTAGCGACAAAAAATCTTAAAGAATGTGGGTTGTAATCGTGCGACTGTTGGGGTAGGATTCGCCGGACATGTGCGGAAGCAAGTTCCGTACAAACACCGCCGCTGGCGCCGCTCTATTCCGATCCCATCGGCAGCAGGCGGACTTTCCTGGGCTGAGCGGCCGGATTCGCGGATGATTTCGATCCCCTCGGGATCATCTTTCGCTCAAATCAAGAGGACAGCGTGACCAAGAAATCTCTCTGGCGCGGAGTTCTGATTGTCGTTCTCTGTGTGGTACTCGCCAAGCCCGCTGAGGCAAGTGGATATCCATCAGGCGGGGCGATCGTGGCCGCCATCGTGGGGGTTGCTGCGGCCGTGGTAGTCGTAGCCATTGTGGTCATTCACAAATCGTCCGAAAAGCGAACGATTACGGGATGTGTCAACTCGGCGGGAAGCGGGATGACTATCACCGACGAAAAAGACAAGCAGGTTTACGCGCTTTCTGGCAACACCGCGGGCATTAAGCCGGGCCATCGAATGAAGTTACAAGGCAAGAAAGAAAAGTCGAAGGGCGCCGACAAGACGTTTGTCTGGGAAGCGAAAGCGGTGAGCAAGGACTTCGGCGTTTGTCAGCCCTAGGTGTGATCTTGACTTAGTTTTCGGCCTTCAGCGGCTGGCTTTGATCTCTTCGTAGAGCTCGGGCAGGCGGGAAGCTTCCTCGGCGGATGCCCCGAAGCGGGCATTTTCATAGTGCTCGGTAAAACCGTAAACCTTTTCCTTCAACTTTGGATCGGCAATGGCGGCGGCGAATTCTTCCGGAGTCTGCGCGGGCGATTTCTCCCAGCCCCGCCGTGCTGCTTGTCGCAACATGCGTTCATACCAGATGCTGGCCGCCATCTGCGGAGACTTCTGCGGCCGGCGGGCGAGCCGGAATCGGCGCACTAACGAGAGCATCGGGGGAACGCAGGCGGCAATCAACCCAAGAAAGAAGACCGCGAGCACGCGCACTCCCCATTTCACGGTCGAGTCTCCGATTTGATCTTCTGTTTTGCTGGCCCAGGCGAGCAGTCTCTGGTACTGACCGCGGCCCCAGGATTGTGCTTGCGCAACGACGGCGCGGCTGCCGCGGCTGGCGTCCTGGCTGAGTCGAAGCTGATGGCCCAGATCGTAGTTGACCACCCACTCGCGCCAGAACGAAGACATGGCGTCCATGTAGAGCATGAAGCGGCTCCAATGGGTCTGGATTTGGGCGCCCGAGGAAGGGGTGGGATCGAATTCCATCCAGCCTTCGCCGGGGATATAGGCTTCGACCCACGAATGGGCGTCGCTGGCGCGAATCACGTATTGCGAAGTGAGATCGTTAAATTCGCCGCCGGAAAAACCGTTCACGATACGCGATGGGATCCCAATAGACCGCAGCATGATCGCCATAGAAGAAGCGAAGTACTCGCAGTGTCCCTGGCGGCGCACGAACAGGAAGTTCGCAATCGGGTCGTGGGGCGTGCTCTTGGGGAGTTGCAAGGTGTAGCCGTAGTGCAGACGCAGGTAGTCGGCAATCGCCTCAGCTTTGTCGTGAGGGCCGACGGCTTTGCCGCTGATTTGCTCCGCCAGTGATCTAACGCGCGGATCGAGAGCCGGCAGCTGCAGATAATTCGAAACATCAGCAGGAAAGCTGCCGGACGCCCGGTGCATGCGGGCCGGGTCGGGCTTGCGGAAATCTGAATCCGCTTCGTAGCGGGTGACTGGATGTTCAGCGTCCAGATCAAAGACGTCACTAGCGGTGTCTTCCGAGACGGTGAGATAGTTTCCCTGTAGAGATTTCGGTGTTGCCAGTAGGAAAAATACCTCGCTGAGGAACGGCTCCATGGTTACCCGATAGTGAATGGTTCTCCCAGTGACTGGCGGCGAATTGCGCGACCACAAATCGAAGCGCCCATCCGGACCACGATTGAGAGTGAACTTATCGCGAGTATTGGACCAGTTGTGTCCATCGAAATTATTCAGGGCCACCCCACGTAATTTAAGCAGGAAGGCGCCGGCGGTGTCGCCATCAACCTGAACGTGCATGACGACGGTTTTGGACTGCTGAATCTCTCCGATGCGGCCGAGTTCCACTCGGTCTGAGAAGCCGCTGGTCAGGTCCTTGGCGCCGGTGTAGGCGCTGAGGTAGCCGCCAGAGACACGGGGCAAAACAAAGAAGATGAGTCCACCGCCCACAAAAATCAGCAGAAGAAGAACCGGCGCGATTCCAGCGACGGTGAACGACAACTTTCGATAAGCGTGATGCACTCCGAGCTCGCGCGCCAGCACGGGTGAGCGCTGGGCCGAGTGCGCCATCTCCATCAGAATGAAGGTAGCTACGCCGACCAGGACGAAACCCGCCAAAGCGAGCAAAAACGTGCTGTCCACGGTGAGAACAGCGGCGGACAAGACCATGAGGAACGCAAGCACTGCCAGCAAATAGTGATCGCGGTCTTTCTGCGCGGAAAACAGCCTGACCAGCATTACGAAGAGCACAAGGCGAACCGTGGCATCCAGGAAAGCGCGAGAGATGACAAAGTCATCGGCGATGTAAAAACCGACGCAGGCCATGGTCAGGAGGTTGGTCCAACGCTCAGAAAGGAGGACCTGACGGCGGCGGGCGAGGACATATCCGCGAAAGAGCAGGGCCAGGGTCAGCAACAGCACGGTCGGGAGGTCGAGACGGCCGGTGGAAGCCAGCGTCCCGAATCCAGTAAAGATCAGCAGATAGAGAGCGACGTCAAAGTAGCGGCGTATCGCCACTGCCAGAGTCACGTCTGCCGCGGGGTGCGGGTTTTCTGCCATTGGATAAGGGTATTGTCAGCATTTTGCGGGGAAAGGTAAAGGGTACGGAAGATAGCTGTTGGCTCCTGGCTCCGGGTTGTAGCTTTTGTCTTGGGACAACCCGCGGTCAACATTTTGCTGTGTGCTGTCGGTCGGGGGAGTGTACTATGTCCAGTCAGAGACCAAGGGGCGTGCTGCAGTACGACTAGCCTATCGCGGTGAAACCAACACAATCTACGAGGTGCGTTATTTTATTTTCTACCCGTACGTTCCCGCGGGCGGCGCTTCCCATTTTGCACTGTTTTCTCTTGCTTGCGCTCGCTGGCGCGTTGGCCCGCGGGCAACAAGCAAATGGCAAGCCTCCAGACCTGCCCCGCATTGTGACCCACAATAACACCGTAGCGGCCGGAGTTTTCAATAACGGCGTGCTCAATCTAAATCTTGAGATCCTACAGGGGGAGTGGTATCCGGAGGCCGAAGATGGACCGCATGTAACCGTTTACGCCTTCGCGGAGGTGGGCAAGGCGCCGTCTATTCCCGGGCCTCTGATGCGGGTTCCCGATGGCAGTCAGATCAGGCTTCGCGTTCGCAACACCCTGAAAGTACCCGTCAACTTGCACGGATTTAACCAGCGACCTGGAAAAGACGAACCGGTAACTCTCGCCGCCAACGAGGAGCGCGAACTGGACTTCCCGGCGGGAGCGCCGGGTACATACTTTTACTGGGTCTCCTCGCCCGATGACAGCAGCCTTGCGGGCCTCAACACCGTGGGACGCCTGGATCCCGCACCTTCGCAGCTTACAGGCGCATTCATCGTGGACCAACGCGGAAAGTCTCAAGCCGACCGCGTGTTCGTGATCGGGATGTGGACCCAGATCGACGACCCTCAATCAGTCAAGGATTTCCGCGAATTTGGCACCATCAATGGGAAATCCTGGCCATATACCGAGCACCTGCGCTATGAGGTCGGCGACACCGCGCATATGCGTTGGGTCAACGCCAGCTCTGCTAACCATCCCATGCACATGCACGGCTCGTTCTACCGCCTCGATGCGACCAGCGACGGCGAAAGCGAGCAACAACTTCCGCCGGAACAGAGACCCATGGTGGTCACCCATCTAATGACTGCTCGCACGGCGATGGAGCTGACCTGGAAGCCCGATCGTCCTGGACACTGGCTGTTCCACTGCCACATCCTGGCGCACGTCGTCGAATCGACGGCGGGGCCCTACGGCTCCCTGAGCGCCATCCAGAGTGAGCACCCCCAATATCACGAGCATGGAGCTCCCATGGTTGGGTTGGCGATGGCGCTCGACGTTGACGGGCACGCTGCCGTCAAAAAGACCGATTACAGCCATTCCCGGAAAATGACCCTGGTGATTCAGGAACTGCGTTCGACTCCGATTGAGGTCCACGCGCAACTGCTCGAAGGCCACAACACCGCGGACTCCACCGGCCTCATGGGACCGCCTATCGTGCTGCATCGCGGCGAGCCGGTCGAGATCACGGTCGAAAACCATATGCAGCAGGAAACCGCGATCCATTGGCACGGCATAGAACTGGAAAGTTACTACGATGGTGTGCCCGAGTTCAGCGGAATGGGCAGCCAGGTTACGCCCCCAATCTTACCTGGCGGAAAGTTCCTGGTGCGGTTTGCGCCGCCGCGGACAGGCACGTTCATTTATCACACGCACTGGCATGACGTGGGCCAGATGTCCGGCGGACTTTATGGCCCGCTCATTGTGCTCGATCCAGGCCAGTCCTATGACCCTGCAACCGACTTAGCCTTCGTTGCCGGCGGAGGCAATCAGAACCTGCGCATCGACGGCCAGAATGAGGGTGCCGCACTGCACTGGCGGGCCGGTGAGCGCTACCACATCCGGCTGATCAACATCATGGTGAATACCGGCGTACAGTTCAGCCTCTCGTCTGCCGGAGCGCCGGTGCGTTGGCGCGCCGTAGGCAAGGACGGCATGCAATTGCCAGCCGCGCAGCAGACGACGGGTGAAGCCAAGCTGAGGGTGGTCCCGGGTGAAACCTACGATTTCGAAATCACGCCAACGGCCGGTGACTTGATTCTGCGCGCGTTTCGTCCCGGGCTTTCGAATCTTGCCGCGGAGAAGACCATCGACACTCTCATTCACGTGGAATGAGTCATCGCGTTGGATTGGACGCAGAAGCCAAGTCGGACACGATGCTAAGATAACGACTGTCAGGCATCGGTCTCGCGCGACGCATTCCCGCCAATCCCGCCAGGTCCGGAAGGAAGCAACGGTAACGGGCTCTTGCGTGTGCAGTGGGTTCCCGGTGCCTGGCTAAAAAACTATCTCCAGACTGCCACCGGATTGGAGATTCCATTTCCTCTGCGTACAATAACGTTTTCAACTTTCAAGCCGGAGAATCTATCGAGTGAGCCAGCTCGCGCGCGCCAAGATCACCGCCCTGGGAACTTACGTCCCCTCTCGGGTCATGACCAACGCTGACTTCGAAAAGATCGTCGAGACTACCGAAGAGTGGATAGTTTCGCGCACCGGAATCCGCGAGCGGCATATCGTCGAAAAAGGCGTGGCCACCAGCGATCTGGCAGTCGAAGCGGCGAAATGCGCACTGGCGCAACGCGGAATCGATGCCAGCGAAATCGAGGCCATTGTGGTAGCCACGGTCACCCCCGACATGTTGTTTCCTTCCACCGCCTGCCTGGTGCAACACAAGCTGGGGGCGAAAGGCAGTTGGGGATTCGACCTTTCCGCAGCCTGTTCGGCGTTCGTCTTTGGGCTACAGACCGGGGCACAGTTTATTGCGACCGGGGCGCATAAGAAAGTGCTGGTGATCGGGGCGGACGTCATGTCCTCGATCCTCGACTACACCGATCGCGCGACCTGCATCCTCTTCGGCGACGGCGCCGGAGCGGTCATCCTGGAGCCAGCCGATGACGGCGTGGGAATCATTGATTTTGTGCATGAGATTGACGGTTCGGGAGGGTGCTCGCTGTATATGCCCGGCGGCGGCAGCTTGCATCCCGCCACCCATGAGACTGTGGATAAGAAGATGCACTTTGTCCATCAGGATGGCGGGGCGGTGTTTAAGTATGCGGTCCGCAAGATGGGTGAGGTATGCGAGAAGGTATTGGCGAGAAATGGCTTTACGGCGCATGATGTTGATTGCTTTATTCCGCATCAGGCCAACCAGAGAATCATTCAAGCCACGGCGGATCGCGTGGGGCTGAAGCCGGAGCGGGTGATCATCAACATTGATCGTTACGGAAACACGACTGCGGGCACGATTCCCCTGGCCATGCAGACGGCGCGAGAAGATGGCCGCTTGAAGAAAGGCGATCTAGTGCTGCTGGCTTCGGTGGGAGCGGGGTTCACGGTGGGAGCGACGCTGTTGCGCTGGACGATTTAGAGTTGAGGCAGGTACAGGCGGCCACGCCCATTCCCGAGGCGTCGCGTCTCTCACAGATCAAGTTTTCCATCCAAGCACCTATTTCCTCAATCTATTTACAATAGCTACTGGTCATGGCGTCCCACAACGAAGAAGAAGTCCTAGGTAAAGCCTACGACAGCCGTCTGATGAGGCGGCTGTTGAAGTACCTGCGTCCATACCGGTGGAAGGTCGGGCTGGCCCTGGGTTCCATCGTCTTGAAGGCTGGCGCCGACGTGCTGGGCCCGTTCCTCACCTTGATCGCGGTGGACAAGTATCTGGCGCCGGTGCATCGGGTACCCTCGATGATCGGGGATTGGCTGAGCCCGAATCCTCTGACCGGTATTGGACAGATCGCGGCCATCTACGTTGGACTGATCATTTTCAGCTTCCTGCTCGAATACCTGCAGACTTACTACATGCAGTGGGCGGGTCAGATGGTGATGTTCGACCTGCGCAGCGAAATCTTCCGCCACCTGCAGCGCATGCACATCGGGTTCTATGACACGAATCCGGTCGGGCGGCTGGTCACCCGAGTGACCACCGACGTGGACGCGCTGAACGAAATGTTCACCTCGGGCGTGGTGTCCATTTTTGAGGACATTTTCGTGCTGGCCGGGATTCTGGCCATCATGTTGTGCGTGAACTGGAAACTGGCGCTGATCACGTTCGCAGTGCTGCCGTTTATTTTTGGGGCGACCAAGATCTTCCGCGACCGGGTGCGGGAGTCCTATCGCCGCATTCGCACTGCCATCGCGCGCATCAATGCGCATCTGCAGGAGCACGTGAGCGGGATGATGGTATTGCAGCTCTTCAACCGCGAGCAACGTGCCTTTGAAAAGTTTTCCGAGGTCAATGCACAACACATGGAAGCATTCAAAGACGCGATCATGGCGCATGCGGTTTACTACCCAGTCGTGGAAATTCTTTCGTCGATGGCAATCGCATGCGTGATCTGGTTCGGCGGGCGCGACGTGCTGCACAATTTTGTGGTGACTGCGGTGGTGGTCAGCTTCAGCCCCAAGACGCTGTTTGCGTTTCATCTCGCGCGAAATACAATGGTCACGCTGGGAGTGCTGATTGCGTTCATGCAATATGCGCAGCGGTTCTTCCGCCCGATTCAGGACTTAAGCGAAAAGTACAACATCCTGCAATCGGCAATGGCGGCGGCCGAGCGTGTGTTCAAGCTGCTTGATACGCCGGTCGAGATCACTGAAGCGGCTGTGACCAAGACCCCGGCAGGGCCGGGGCGGATTAAGTTTGATCATGTTTGGTTTGCGTATCGGAGTGCTCCGGCGGAAGACGGAAAGGCTGCTGCTAGTAAAGGCATCGCGGGCGAGGGCCCCGTTCGACTTCGCTCAGGGCAGGTCCGCGCCACACAAAGCGAATTAAGCGAGCCGAATTGGGTGCTGCGTGATGTCAGCTTCACCATCGAGCCAGGGGAAACGGTTGCCATCGTGGGCCACACTGGCGCCGGCAAGACGACCATCATTTCCTTGCTAGTGCGCTTCTACGACGTGCAAAGGGGTACGATCCGGATTGATGGCGTGGACGTCAAAGAGATGTCCTTGACCGATCTGCGACGCCGGTTTGGCGTGGTCTTGCAGGATCCCTTCTTGTTCACTGGCACTATTGAAGGCAATATTCGTTTAGGGACGGATTGGGTCACGGATGAGCAGGTCCGCCAAGCCGCCGAGGACGTCAACCTGGCCGACTTCATTCACAGTCTGCCGAACACTTACAAGGAAGAAGTCCACGAGCGTGGATCAACGTTTTCGACTGGACAGAAGCAGTTGATCTCGTTCGCCCGGGCGCTGGCCCATGCACCGAAAATCCTGATCCTGGACGAAGCCACTTCCAGCGTGGACACCGAAACCGAGTTCAAAGTGCGCGACGCGCTGGGGAAGATGGTCGAAGGCCGAACTTCGATCATCATCGCTCACCGGCTTTCGACGGTACAGCGCGCCGACAAAATCATCGTCATGCATAAAGCTCAGTTGCGGGAAATGGGCACGCATCAGCAACTTCTGGCCCAGCGCGGCATTTACTACAAGCTGTATGAGCTGCAGTACAAGGACCAGGAGATGAGTGTGGCACGGGCGCCCGCGAATAGCTTGCCGCTACCCGAAGTCACAGCCGGCGCGGACGATTGATCAGACGGCGGAGGCATGCAGTTCGAAATCCAGCAGGCAAGCTACCAGCGGAGCTCTCGCGCATCCAATTAGCTGGAACAAACGAACAAACACCAGTAGGAGCCTCGATATGAAACCAGTCTTTGGCTCTTGGCGGCGATGCTTTCTTGTGTCCCACTTGCTAGTTGCGGCGGTTACGGCAACACCTGCGCCATCACTACGGCCATAACTCCGGCGACCGCGACTGCCGACCACACCTTGGCCCCCGGGAAATCAAGCGCAGTTTTCGCTCGCTTCCTCGGTGAGCGGCAATTGTCCCCAGATACCAGACATGATTGGCACTTGGTCAAGTTCAGACCCGGCGAATGTCCCCATAAGCAGCCAGGGAGTAGCAACCTGTCAGAATGGGTCCGGTTCGGTCACGGCGACGATCAGCAATAGCAGCACAGTTCGCGAACACGCGTTTACCTCAGCGACCCTGACCTGCAAGTAGGGCGGCTACTGGCTGGACTCCCCTGCCGCCGCAACCCAGTAACTGCTCCTGAACAGCACAGTCTCATTTTGCGGGGGATATCTCAAGCGGACTCGAATCTGGTGTAGTCCTGAGCGAGGGCGCTTGGGCTGAAAGCTCAACTGATAGCGGCTGTGCAGATGATTGGCAAAGCTGGTCATATCTGTCTCGAACCCCTTCCGAGTGGCAAACAACTCGTACTCGCCGCCAGTCATAGACGCCAGCGCCTTAGGAGTATTTTTTCTTATCGCCTGCCGCGCTGCTGCTAGCTTCTCGATGAAGTCAACATTGGGACTCCACTCATCTCGGTTGGCGCCGCGCAGAGCGTCCAGTTGCTGTGACCCGTAAGGTGAAAACGGGAGTGCATACACCAAGGTATTCGTTGCACCAATCAACTGCACAACGTCGTCAAGCTGTGCAAAATGGCTGCCGTGGTCGCGGGTTTCGCTGATTAGCAACAGCAGGCGCTGCCGTCCTTCCGGTCTCCATGACAGCAAACGAACGGAGTAGGCCACGGCATCAAGAATGGCTGCGCCCCCGTCGCCAGACGGCAAACTCTTCAGGTCTGACTCTATCTGGTCGGCATTGTTCGTAAATTCGCGCGCCAGATTCAACGTGCTGTCGAAGAAAACCACGGCCGCTTCGTTATTCGGGTGGCTCAACACGGGACCCAACATTGAAGATAGACCGGTCAGCTTGCCAAACTCGCGCTTCGCTCTGCGGCCGGTCTGCACTGCAAGCACCACCGAAATAGGCTGAGCTTCCGCAGCTTCATCGAGATAAACGCCCTGTTCGATGCCATCGTCTTCAATGATGAAATCCCGTGCCCTCAGACCATAAACGGCGTTGCCATTTTCGTCTCGGACCAGAGTGGGTACCGGAACAAGGTTAACTAGGGAGGTGAAGCCCGGCTCTTGCTGGGCGGTCGCGAGCTTCAACACAAGTAAGAGCGCCAGAAGTTGAAAGCTGGCTCTGAGCATATTTATGAGATGCGCGTCCGATACTAGAAGCCCCCCTCGCAGAAAGTGCGAGAAGGATCGAGCACCCCTATCACCTGAACGGAACCTCCGCGTCTATACTTGCGTATTCCGAGCAATGCGCGCAGTAAACCACGCAAGGAGGCGGTTCCGACGTCACCATGAAAATCCCACAGCGAAGTCCACTTCCGCAATTGCTTGCATGCCTCGCACTCCTATGCGCAACAGCGAGCAGTCAAGACATAGCGACCCCGGCTGACAACACACCGAAGTATCGCAATCCGGCGTTCGCAATTGACGATCGGGTGGCCGACTTGCTCCCTCGCATGACTCTGGAAGAAAAAGTCGGGCAGCTCACGGGCGGAGGCGAAGGCCAGGTCTCGGTCATTGATCCGACAGGAACTTTCACTGACGAAACGGCGCAGGCTGTGATGACGCGATGGTGGGACCCGGACTACGCGTTTACTCCGAAGAAGTCGGCCATCCTGCGCAACGGGGTGCAGCGGTATCTCCGCGAAAAGACGCGGCTGGGAATTCCGCAACTCTTCATGGGCGAGGCCCTGCATGGGTTCATGGAATACGGCAGCACAAGCTTTCCGCAGGCGCTGGGCCTGGCAAGCACATGGGATCCGGACCTGGTTAAGCAGGTATTTACCGCGGCCGGCGATGAGGCCGGCTCTCGCGGCGCCGGACAGGTCTTCACGCCGGTGCTCGATTTAGCACGCGATCCGCGCTGGGGCCGCACCGAGGAGACTTATGGAGAGGATGCTTATCTGGTCTCGCGGATGGCGGTAGCCGCAGTCACTGGGCTCCAGGGAGATACGGTCAACATCGGCCGCCATCATGTCATAGCCACCATGAAGCACTTCGCGGTGCACGGACAGCCGGAGGGTGGAACCAACACGGCGCCGGGTAATTATTCGGAACGAATCATTCGCGAAAATTTCCTGGTTCCCTTTCAAGCTGCGGTGCAGGAAGGCCGCGTGGGCAGCGTGATGGCTTCCTATAACGAAATTGACGGCATCCCTTCGCATATTAATCATTGGTTGCTCGATAGAGTTCTGCGCCAGGAGTGGGGCTTCCGCGGATATGTAACCTCCGACGGAGACGGCCTTCAGATGCTGGTGCAGACTCATCACGTGGCCGCAACCAAAGCTGACGCCGCGCGGCTGGCGCTGGCGGCGGGAGTGGACTACGACCTTTCCGACGGATCGGTTTACCGGACACTGATTTATCAGGTCAACCAAGGAATTGTTCCGCAGACCGAGCTTGATCGCGCCGTGGGTCGAGTGCTGGCGACAAAGTTCCGGCTGGGATTGTTCGACAATCCATTTGTTGATCCCGATTACGCCGAAAAGACAACGAACAGTCCAGAGCACCGGGCGCTGGCGCTAAAGGCCGCACAGGAGACCATTGTTCTGCTGAAGAACGACAAGAACCTGCTGCCGCTCGACTTGAGCAAACTCAAGACCATTGCCGTGATCGGGCCCAATGCCGATGGACTTCACCTCGGAGGCTACAGCCGCATGCCATCGCACGGAGTGACCATTCTGCAGGGCATTCAAGAACGGGTCGGAAGCAAGGCCAAAGTGGTTTATGCCGAAGGCTGCAGGTTCACCGATAAACATCAGGACTGGCATGGCTGGTTCGACGACGATGTGGCACTGATAGATCCAACCACGCAAGCGGACAAAATCAAAACAGCAGTTGCCGCGGCCAAGAGCGCCGACGTGGCCATTCTTGTGGTTGGCGAGAATGAAAGCACCAATCGCGAGGCCTGGTCGGAGCAGCATCGCGGCGACCGAGATTCCCTTGAACTGCTGGGCGCGCAGAATGATTTGGTGAAAGCAGTTGTCGAAACGGGAACGCCGACCGTCGTATTTTTAATCAACGGACGTCCCCTTTCCATCAACTACATCGCGGAACATATTCCAGCAATACTTGAAGGTTGGTATCTGGGTCAGGAAGGCGGCACGGCGGCAGCGAACGTGCTCTTTGGAGATGTGAACCCGGGCGGAAAATTACCCATTACCTTTCCACGGTCGGTCGGAGACTTGCCCGACTTCTACAATCACAAGCCTTCCGCCAACCGCAGCTATGCCTTCAGCACCCGGAAGCCGTTGTTTCCGTTTGGCTATGGTCTCAGCTACACGACCTTCAGCTTCGAAAATCTTCGCGTCGAACCCAAGCAGATTCAGGTTGGTGGCACCGCCAAAGTTAGGGTTGACGTCAGCAACACCAGGTCGCGCGAGGGCGATGAAGTTCCGCAGCTTTATGTTCATCAGAAAATTGCGTCGGTCACCCGGCCGGTTATGCAGCTGAAGGGGTTCCAGCGAATCACGCTGAAGCCAGGAGAAAAGAAAACAGTTGAGTTCACCATTACTCCGGAGACCCTTTCCATGCTCAACGTGGACATGCATAACGTGGTTGAACCTGGAATTTTCGAGTTCATGGTTGGGCCGAGTTCGGACCAGACCAAGACTGTGACGCTCGCGGTTACCGGCGCTTATGGCGAAACCGGCATCGCGCCGCCACCGCCTCCGCCGGCGGGGTCGGAGTCGGGAGCGGTCAGCAACTTTGACGATCTGAAGACTTCTGCGAATTACGGATCATGGGTTTCGGGCTCGGACGCGATGGGCGGCGGCAAGTCCACGTCGTCCATGCAGGCAGTGGCTGGAGGCGCGAACAATTCCAAAGACGCGCTGAGGATCACTGGAGAGCTCGTTCCGGGCGCGTGGTCCCTTTGGGCGGGAGCGCTCTTCGCCCCGACAGGTTCGCTGGGCGAGGGCGCCAACCTATCCGGCAAAAAGACGATCGACTTTTGGGCCAAGGGCGACGGGAAGACATACGCTGTGGCCGTGACCACTGAAAGCCGCCAAGAAGAAATACCGGCAATGAAAAGCTTCGCCGCCGGCCCCGATTGGAAGCAGTATTCGTTCCCTCTTTCCGACTTCCAAACGGACGGAACTGACATCGCCGGACTGGCCTTCGTGAGCGGCGGGACTGCGGGAAAATTTGCGTTTGAGATTGATGAGGTGGAAATAAAGTAGGGCTTTTCCGATCCCAATCTGGTAGGCCGAGAGCTGGTATTGAGCAGAATCGCACCGGCCTGAACCCAACCGGGTGTATACTCCCGCAAGTACGTCTGGGCAGATAGCCGGAACCATCTGATCGAGCTCGACCGGTCGCAGACGAGTCGCCGACTGGAAACTTCACGCTCGCTTTAGGCGCGGCCTATGCCAGCGCCTCCAGCAGCAAAATCAAAAACAATCCGATAGTCCTGCGCGGTGTAAGGGACGTTTATCGCGAAGGTGGGTTGCTCTTTTGCGATGTAAAAGGAGCGCCGTGCATGAACGTTCACCTGATCAACCCCAGCAGTGTCTCGTTTGGAACCGCAGTAATCACTCCTCGATGGCAGTATGTTCTGGCTGCCGCCACTCCGGAAAGTTTTGGCGATCCCATTCTGGTAGATGAAACCCTGTTCCCGATGGATCCCGAACGAATTCAAGCCGGAGACGCGGTCGGCATCGGCATTCATACGGCAAATGCTTTGCGCGGGTACGAGATTGGGAAGATCGCCCGAGAGCGGGGCGCTTATGTGATTTTTGGCGGAATTCACGCCACGCTTTATCCTCAGGAAGCTGTAGAGTTGGGCGGCGCGCATGCAGTGGTAAAAGGCGATGGAGACATTGCCTGGGCGAGGGCGCTCGAGGACTGCCGCGCTGGCGTGCCCAAGCCGGTCTACATTGGCGGCCAAATCGAGGCCAGCGATTTCGTTGCAGCCCGCTGGGATCTGGTTCCGCGTGATCGCTACATGTGGGCGTCGGTACAGACGGTGCGTGGCTGCCCCAAGCATTGCTCTTTTTGTTCTGTCTGGCGAACGGATGGCCAGCGGCCTCGGCAGCGTAGTTCGGACGTGGTTATTGAAGAAATCGTGCAATTACGACGGCTGGGCTTTCGTTTCGTTGCGCTCGCGGACGACAATTTTTATCCCGTCACGCAGACCGATATCAAACTCGCAACCGCGCAAAAGAATACGGCCCGACTGGCTGAACTCAACGCGATTCGTAACGAGCGCTTCGAACTGATGTCGCGCCTGGCGCAGCTTCCCGACGACATGGTCTTCTTCACCCAAATCACTATGGAGGCCGCCGAGGATACCGAATTTCTGGATGCAATGAAGGCGGCGCACATCAAAGGCGCGTTGGTGGGAGTGGAATCTGTGACTCCAGCGGGGCTGAAAGATGTTTACAAGGATTTCAACCTGGCTGGCGAGGGCTTGATTGAGCGCCTGAGGACTTTTCGACGACATGGCGTGCATGTGCTGGGCTCGTTCATTTTTGGCTTGCCCAGTGACCGTCCTGAAACCTTCGACGCGACCGTCGCCGCTGCAATAAACGCTGAGGTGACATTCGCGCAATTTGTAACCCTAAGTCCCTACCCGGGGACCGTGGACTTCATTCGCTGGGAAAAAGGGCTGGGAGCGAATCCACCAACCATTGCGGGAATTCCGCTAACCCGGCGCTGGCTGATTCCGCAAGCGCTGCGACCCAAGCTGTACTGGGACCATCCAGTAATGTCGGCCGAGGAAATCCGCTCGCGCACTCAGGCGGTGTGGGACAGCTTTTACAGTTTCTCTTCCGTTTGGAAGCGCTCCAGCTTCATCAAGTCAAGCCGCGGCCGGCTGGCGTTTGTTCTCATTTCTAAAATCTATCGCCAGATGTATGCCGACACGGGCATCGCGACCGACAGCGCACGCGTCTCCCGCTCAGGGAAATGGGTGCGTGTGTTGGCCATTCCATGCCGCCATCTGTTTGCCGGACGGCCCATGCCTGATCTTCAGGTACCGGGAATTAAGGCGCCAGCATTTGCCGCCGTTGGCGACTGACCTGGGCCGTTACAATGCACCGGTGCGAATCCTGATCTCTGCGGGCGAGGCCTCGGGGGAAATGTACGGGGCGCAACTTATTGAAGCCCTGCACCCGCTCGAACCGTCGCTAGAATTCTTCGGTGTCGGTGGGGAGCGCATGCGGGCTGCTGGATGCGACACCGTGGTTGATGCGAAAGACCTCTCCGTAGTCGGCATCACGGAAATCCTGAGTCATCTGCCGAAAATCTGGGGACTGTTTCACAAACTGATCGCCGAAGCCGACAAGCGCAAGCCCGATCTTGCCATCGTTATTGACTCGCCCGCGTTCAACTGGCGAGTCGCGCGACAAATGAAAAAGCGTGGGATTCCGGTCGTGTATTACGTTTGCCCTCAGTTCTGGGCATGGCGTCAGGGGCGCGTGCGTCTGCTGCGCAAGTATGTGGACAAGGCGCTGGTGATTTTTCCCTTCGAAGAAGAGTTCTATCGCGATCGCGGCGTGGATGCGGAGTTTGTGGGACATCCGCTGGCCGAGCTTGCCCGGCCCGTGGTGACGCGCGATGAGTACGCTGCGCAGCACGGGCTTGATGCAGCGAAACCGTGGATCACGCTGATGCCAGGCAGCCGGGTGAAGGAAGTGCGAATGAATTTGCCGGGGATACTCGGGGCGGCGGGGCTTTTGGGCGAAGTGTACGAGTTTCTGATTCCGGTGGCGCTGACCCTGGATCGGCCCCTGGTGCAGACGGTCGTAGACTCCCACCCTTCGAAAGTCGCGAACGGTGGGGCACGCTTGGATCGGGTAGGGCAAGAGACAGCCCGAACGCATCTGGTCCCTGCGGCCCTCCCAGCCCTGGCACATTCGCGCGCGGGGATCATCGCCAGCGGAACGGCCACCGTCGAAGCCGCGATGATGGAGACGCCGTTTGTGATGGTCTATCGGGTAACGCCACTTACGTATCTGCTGGGACGATCCACGGTGAATGTTCCGCACTTTGCCATGGTCAATCTGATCGCCGGGGATGAAGTCGTACCCGAACTAGTGCAACGGGACTTCACTCCTGAGCGCGTAGCCGCCGAGGTAAATAAGATCATTCCCGACAGCGAGCCGCGGCAGAAGATGCTGGACGGCTTGCGCCGGGTTCGAAGCCTGCTTCACGGAGGTGAGCAGGAGGCGCATCCAGCCGAGCGAGCGGCAGGAGCGGTCGTCGAGCTGTTGCGCAGCCGAAATCCGGGGCAAGCCTAAGAGGGCAAACAACGTTCATAGCGCGGGTTCGCCGTCAAATGCTTGTCTTCACACATCTTTTAGACCACAATTTTCATCGTACAATTGAAGTATCTAGGAGATTCCCCGAATGTTCTTTGCGCCTCGGCCGCTGCTGCGGAGGCTGGCAGTCTGCCTCGTTTTGGCCTTCCTCAGTTTGTGTGTTCCCGCCTGGGGGGCCGAAAAAGTTCGCTTTCATGCGGACGACTATCAAATTGACGCCGTGCTGAGCCCTCACGAGCACAAGATTGCGGCCCGGGTCAAGGTAAAGATCACCGCGCTCGAAGACCTGAACATCGCCACCTTCCAGTTGCACAACGATCTGCGGCTCACCAAGGTGACCGACGCGGCTGGCAAGACGCTGACCGCCGACCGTACACCGCAAGACTCCAGCGTGCGGGTGTCGCTCAAGAGCGAGGTGCCCAAGGATCAATCCACGACGCTCACGTTTGAATACGAGGGTGTACTCGATTCCGCCGACGATTCCCCGGTTCCGGGACTGAAGTTGACGTCGATTAACGACGACGCCTGCTAACTGCTCTACGCCGGCGATTGGTTTCCGGTGAATGCATACGACATAGACCGCTTCACCGCCACCATCAACGTCACCGTTCCGGCGCACATGATGGTGATTGGCAGCGGCAACGTGAGTACAGGCGGAGCTCCATTGCTGAAAGTAGCGAGCACTGGCCCCACTAAGACCTATTCGCTTAAGTATGACAAAGCCAGCTTTCCGGGGACTATTGTCGCCGGCGACTTCGGCGACTTTGCCAGCACCGAAGCGGGCATTGATCTGCACATCTACTTCAAGCCGGCGCACAAAGAACTGGCGTCGGCATACGCGGAAACCGCGGTAAAGGAGTTCACCTACTTCATCACGCTTTACGGCGTGCCGGCCTCGAACGTGCTGCGAGTCGTGGAATTGCCAGACGACACCGTGCCCTCGGCGTGGGCGCCGGAATTCGCCGCGCTTGCCAGTCGCGGGATCACTCCCAGGACGAACTATCGGCTGCTGGCAAACACCGTCGCCCACCAATGGTGGGGGGTCTCCGTCAGCCCGGCATCCCGCAACGACTGGTGGGTGAACGACGGATTCGCGCGTTACTCCGAAGCGCGCTATATCGAGAGTGCCGCCGGGTCAGGAGGACTGCAGGAAGCGGTTAAGGACATGTCGGTTGGAGCGCTGGCTTACGACACCGTCCCGCTCTCGAGCTCGGGCAAGCTGGACCTGTTCTCGCCGGAGTTTCAGTCGCTGGTCACGGATAAGGGCGCGATGATTTTGCACATGCTGCGCTGGGTGGTGGGCGATCAGAAATTTGACCAGACCATGCGCGACTATTATTCCAAGTTTGCCGGGAAATCCGCGACCGTAGATGATTTCCGCAGTCTGGCTGAGAAAGACTATGGCGACAAGCTGACCTGGTTCTTCTCGCAGTGGCTGGATTCAACTGGTGCCCCCGAGTTCAAGACCAAGTACACCATCTACCGGCTGGGCAGTAACAAGGGATTCCGTTCAGTGGGACAAATTGCGCAGGATTTGGATCTGTTCCGCATGCCGGTAGAACTGAAAATTGACACCGACGGCAAGACCGAAACCAAACGAATCGATGTTGTGGGGACTGATTCGGCGTTTAGCGTGGACACTTTTGGCCGGCCGCGGCGGATCTCGATTGACCCGGACAATCGTCTGCTCAAGAACTCTACCGACATCAAGCTGCGCGCCGGCCTGCAGCGCGGTACAGCGCTGGTGCAGCAGGGGGACATGGCGGGCGCGCTTTCGGAATTCAACAAAGCGCTGGATCTCAACAAGAACAGTTCCCTGGCGCATTATCGTGTAGCAGAAGTGTTTTTCTTACAGCACAACTATCAGGCTTCCGCCAACGCCTACCGTGATTGCCTGAACGGCGATGGGGATCCGCGCTGGACCGAAGTCTGGAGCCATATTCAACTGGGCAAGATTTTCGATATCACCGGCCAGCGCGAGCGCGCCACCAACGAGTACCGCCAGGCCATCCAGACTAACGACAACACCCAGGGAGCGCTGGATGAGGCGCGCAGGTACTTGCAAAAAGCCTACGAGCAGCCGAAGAGTTCGGGCGCGAACGGGCTGTAGTGAGGACGCATCTGACAGTGAACCCATCCTATTCTTGACAGCAAGCCGCCGTGTGCTGATTTCCATCTACAATTGATTTGTGCCGGGCAGACCCAAGCTTAAGCCGCAATGTCCGATCTGCAAAAAGCCAGTGGCGAAAGCTGCGGCAGACTATCCTTTCTGCAGTGACCGATGCCGCCTCATTGATCTCGGCAAATGGGCCAGCGGACAGTACGTCGTCTCGTCACCCGTACAGGACACCGACGAAGCAGAAATACAGAATCCTAGCGACCCCTCCGATGAAGAGTGACCCCATTGAAATTCCCGTCCGGCGTATCGAGGCGTCCGCACCTCTTTGGGCGACTCTGGTTGCCACTTTCTTTGGGGCAGGACGGATAAACCCGGGCCCGGGGACCTGGGCATCGGCCGCGGCAGCGCTGATCTGGTTCGCGCTCGCGGGGCGGATTCCGGCGGCCTCGCAGACCGGAGTTCTAGCCGCTTTGACGGCAATTGCCATCGCCATCGGCATTCCGGCGGCCACGCGAGTGGCGAGAGCGTCAGGCGGGAAAGACCCTCAATTCGTGGTAATTGACGAAGTTGCCGGACAATGGATCACACTACTATTCGCTTCGGTGACGTGGAAAACCATGTTGGCGGGCTTTATACTTTTTCGAGGGTTCGATATCGTGAAGCCACCGCCGGTGCGGCAACTGGAACGGCTGCCCGAGGGGACCGGAATTGTTGTGGATGACGTTGCAGCCGGAGTTTATGCACTGGCGGTGCTGCAACTTCTGATACATTTCGGACTTCTTACGCGATAGCCTCTTCGTGGGTTCGGGAAGATTTCATGACCATTTCTAACCGCTTGCTGGGCAAGAAAAATGTGAATGGCCACCCGCACATTGAAGCGGTCGCTCCGGCAGCGGCTTTGCCAGGAGGCGAAGTGCGCATCCTGGGCAGCGGTTTGCGTCCTGCCGAACTGCGGCGTCCACGCGTGCGTTTTGGGGACGTCGAAGGCTCCGTCGTCATCAGCTCTGACGATTTCGTCGTCGCACGTGTTCCGATGGGAGCAGCTTCAGGGCCGGTCGTGGTCTCCACCAATGGCCACTCCAGCAATGCGCAACCGATCAAGGTTGCGGCCATGATTGCCGACAGCGTGCATCCAGTCACCAATCCTGCACTGGATGCAGAGGGAAACATCTTCGTCACCTTTTCCGGGTCGCGCGGCCAGAAGGTGCCAGTCTCGATTTTCAAGATTGACACTCACTACAATGTGAAACCGTTCGTCGCCGAGATGATGAACCCGACTTCCATCGCGTTTGACCGCGACGGACAAATGTACGTCTCCTCGCGCTTTGATGGGACCGTGTATAAAGTTGCGCCGAACGGAACCATGTCGTCGTACGCAGAGGGCATGGGTGTGGCGACGGGAATCGCGTTTGACCGTGCGGAGAATCTTTATGTCGGCGACCGCAGCGGCACTATTTTCAAGATCGCGCGCGACCGCCAGATTTTTGTTTTCGCCACCATTGAGCCCAGCGTTTCTGCCTACCACTTGGCGTTCGGGCCCAAGGGAGACCTGTTTGTCACTGGGCCCACGCAGTCTAGTTTTGACGCAGTGTACAAGGTTGACCCGCAGGGTGCGGTTTCGGTTTTCTATCGCGGGTTGGGACGGCCGCAGGGCCTGGTATTCGACCGCGATAGCAATCTTTATGTGGCCGCCTCACTGGGCGGAAAACGCGGGATCGTGAAAATTACGCCAGATGGAGCAGCGTCGCTCGCCGTCGCGGGGCCTGGGCTAGTGGGACTTGCTTTTGCTCCGGGACGCTCGGCAATCCTCGCCTCGACCTCTGCAGTCCATCACCTCGGCTGGGATATTGCCGCACAGCCGCTGCTCGATCCTGCCTAGCGCTTTTCATTTAGACTGCAACCGTGACTGCGGAAGCCATGACCGCGGAGATTGTTGCCATCGGCTCGGAGCTGCTCACTCCCTTCCGGCAGGACACGAACTCGCTCTATCTCACCTCGCAGCTAAATAGTCTTGGAGTCGAGGTAAGCTTCAAGACAATCATTGGGGACAATCTGAAGGACATCGTGCGCGCCGCCACCGCGGCGCTGTCGCGGGCTGACATTCTGATTCTGAGCGGCGGGTTGGGGCCGACTGAGGATGACATGACTCGTGAGGCCGTGGCCGAGACTCTGGGATTGCAGCTTCGGCGTGATCCGGAAATTATTTGCGCCATCGAACGGCGGTTTGCCGAGCATGGCTGGAAGATGTCCCCCAACAATGTAAAGCAAGGGGACGTAATTGCCGGCGCGATCGTGCTTCCGAATGCGAACGGAACTGCGCCAGGGCAATGGATCACGGGCAAATCGGATGGCAAAGAGAAGATCATCGTTCTGCTGCCGGGCCCACCGCATGAGATGAAAGCAATGTTTGAGAGCTCTGTTCTGGATCGGCTGCGCGCCAAGGTTCCGAAGCAGTTTCTGGCCACGCGGGTGCTCAAGATCACGGGCATGGGAGAGTCGGCTTGCGACGCTCGTATTGCGCCGATCTACAAGCGCTTTGCTGACGTGCGCACTACTATTCTCGCCGGACCGGGCGAAATCCAACTGCACCTGCGGACCCAGGCACAATCCGCCAAAGCCGCGCAGGAACGCGTGGACGACTTGGTAGATAAAGTCGAAGAGGAACTTGGTGAAAATGTCTATTCCGACAACGGCGATTCGCTGGAGCAGATTGTCAGTTACTTCCTGCAAATGCGGAATGCCACGCTGGCGGTAGCGGAGTCGTGTACAGGAGGATTGGTTGCTGAACGCCTGACTTCGGTGAGCGGGAGCTCGCGGTATTTCATCGGAGGGGCGGTGGTTTATTCCAATGCGCTGAAAACCGACTTCGCGGATGTGCCGCAGGATTTGATCGAGGTTTATGGCGCGGTCAGCGAGCAGGTCTCGCGGGCGCTGGCCGAAGGCATCCGCAAACGCTGCGGCACAACGCTGGGATTGGGGATCACAGGAGTTGCGGGCCCGACGGGCGGGACGGCGGAGAAGCCTGTAGGACTAGTGTTTCATGCGCTGGCCAGCGACAGCGGTGCTGAGGTGCTCAAGCGGAACTTCCCTGGCGACCGCGCGCGCGTGCGCTGGTTCGCCTCGCAGCAGGCGCTGGATATGGTGAGAAGAAAATTGATGTAGCGGTGCGCCTTCGCGCGCCGCCGTATAATCTTCTGTTTGCCCGGCAAGTAAGTCCGGCGCCTTCAGCATGACGTTTCAAACACTCGAACTCGCCTACGACTCTGACATCGCCACCATCACTCTGAATCGTCCAGAGAAGCGCAACGCGCTCAGTTTTCAGTTGGTGGAGGAGATTCTCACGGCACTGGATGAAGTTGAGAAATCCGATGCGCTGGTCGTGGTCCTCACCGGCGCCGGCAAGGCATTTTGTGCTGGGCTGGATTTGGACGAACTGAAGTCGCTGATCGGCAAATCCCATGCCGAGAATGTGGAGGACTCGCGGCGGATGGTGCGGATTTTCCGGCGGCTCTACGATTTTCCCAAACCAACGATCGCAGCAGTAAACGGCGCGGCCATTGCCGGAGGTACGGGTCTCGCCACCATGTGCGACTTCACTCTGGCCGTGCCGGAAGCGAAGTTTGGATACACCGAGGTGCGCATCGGATTCGTGCCGGCGATTGTGTCTTCAATACTTGTATGGCAAGTGGGACACAAGATTGCCCGCGACCTGCTGCTCAGCGGAAGAATTTTCGATGCGGCGGAAGCGCACCGCTTGGGGTTGGTCAACGAGATCGTCACGGCGGAGCGACTGATGAGTCGAGCGCGCGAACTTGCGGCACAGCTCATGGAAAATAGTCCAACGTCAGTGCGCCAGACTAAAAGGCTGATCAATGGATTCATCGCAAAGGCGCTTGACCAGCAGATTGAGGACGCGGTGGAGCAGAATGCGGGGATCCGCCGGACTGCAGACTTCCGCGAAGGCGTGAGTTCGTTTCTCGAAAAGCGCAAACCGCAGTGGAGCGGTAAGTGAGCGGTCAGCAAGCGAACGTCGGCGTCGGCGAGGTGCGCTTGCGCGTTCGCTATGCCGAGACTGATCAGATGGGCGTGGTCTACCACGCCAATTATTTCATCTGGTTTGAGGTGGGCCGCGTCGAACTGCTGCGACAACTGGGGTTTTCTTATCGCGAGATGGAGCAGAATGATCATTGTTTCATCGCAGTAGTTGACGCGCGCTGCCGCTATAAGGCTCCGGCCCGCTACGACGAGGAGATTATCGTGCGCACGCATTTGAAGAACGTTCGCGAGTCGCTAGTGCACTTTGGGTACGAGTTGGCGCGGGTGAGCGATGGGCTAGTGCTGGCGGAAGGCGAGACGACGCATATCGTGACAGATGCGGAGATGAAGACTCGGAGCATCCCGGAGAAATACATGAGAGTATTTCGCCAGGCGACGGGAAGACCTTAACCACAGAGGACACAGAGGCTCACAGAGGAACTAAAAGCAAACACCCAAGGACACGATGTTTTGCGAAGCGGCCAAATAGCTAGGAGCCAGAAGCTGAATTCCATGAAAGCACTCCACATCAACGGCAACGATCTCACGCTTGGAGAGGTCCGCGAAGTTGCGGAAGGCGGACGTCCGGTGTTGCTGTCGCCGGATGCGCGCGAGGCTGTGTCCCGGGCGCGGGCGGTGGTGGATGCTTTGGTCGCGAGCAATCAGATTTCATACGCGATCACGACTGGAGTCGGCCAACTTAGCGACGTTCGCATTGCGGGAGACCAGATTCGCGAGTTACAGGTGAACCTGGTGCGCTCGCACGCGGTGGGAGTCGGCGATCCACTGTCCGAGGCAGAAACTCGCGCCATGATGTTGCTGCGCGCCAATTCCCTCTCCAAGGGCCACTCCGGTATTCGTGCGGTTGTGATCGACACGCTTTGCGAGATGCTGAACCGCAAAGTCACTCCGTTCGTGCCGTCGCAAGGCAGCGTTGGAGCCAGCGGAGACCTTGCTCCTCTCGCTCATTTGGCTCTGGTCCTGATCGGTGAGGGTGAATGTCTGAATGAAAAAGGCTTGCGCATTTCCGGGGCGGAGGTCTTGCGGCCGGCCGGCATCAAGCCGCTGGTACTCGAAGCCAAAGAAGCGGTTTCGCTGATTAATGGCACACAGGCAATGTTGGCAGTCGGGACACTGGCACTTTTGGCAGCAGAAACTCTGGTGGATACCGCTGACGTGATCGGATCGCTGACGCTCGATGCCCTTCGCGGAACCGATGTCGCATTTGATGAGCGCATCCATCGGGCACGACCCCATGCGGGACAACTCACGTCGGCAGCCAACCTGCGCCGCATGCTCGAAGGCAGCCAACTTCGCGAGTCGCATCGCGAGTGCGGGCGGGTGCAGGATGCGTATTCGCTGCGCTGCATCCCGCAAGTGCACGGAGCGGTGCGCGACACGCTGGCAAATTGCCGCGCGGTTTTTGAGACTGAGGCGAATTCCGCGGTGGATAATCCGCTGGTGTTCATGACGAGCACGGGTGCCAGAGCTCCCTCGGACCATGTGGGGTCGGGCGCCCTCGCCCGTCCGGCGGAACGAAACTCCGCTGCCGATGGCGTAGTCGTCCGCAGGTCACAGCCGCGGCGCTGGTCAGCGAGAACAAAGTGCTGGCGCATCCCGCATCGGTGGATTCGATTACGACCTCGGGCAACAAAGAAGATTACGTTTGCATGGGCATGACGGCGGCTCTCAAGCTGCGACGGGTCGTCGAGAACGCTCGCAATGTTCTGGCTATCGAGGCCATGGCAGCGGCGCAAGCCATGGATCTAGTGGCGCCGCTTAAAACCGGCAGGCGCGGGCAGCGGGCGTGTGAGGCCATTCGCGCGGTCTCCCCGAAGGTGGAGAAAGACCGCGTGATGTATGAGGATTTCGCCAGGATCGCGGAAGTGATCGCCAGTGGCAAGATCAGACAAGTCTTGGAATAGGCCCATTCTCTTGTGCAATCAATGATTGCAGTGCTATCATTGATGTCATGGCCAGCATCACTATTCGTCAGCTTCCGGAAACGACCAAGCGAAAGCTCCGCATTCGCGCCGCCAAGCATGGGCGCTCCATGGAACAGGAAGCGCGGGAGATCCTAAAGTCTGCTCTAGGACAGCTTGACGAACCACCCCAAGACCTCGGGGTGGCAATCCGTAAGATATTTGCGCCACTGGGTGGAGTGGAACTTCAGATTCCGCCCCGTGGGGCGATTCGCGATCCCGGAATTAAGTAGCCCGCCACCGCCCAGACCCAGCTTCCTGATGGTGATTCTCGACACGAACGTTGTCTCTGAGCTGATGCGCCCGGAGTCCTCCCCGGCGGTGCTCAAGTGGCTTTCGCAACAGCACGCGCAAGAGCTATACAGCACCACCATTACCTTGGCAGAAATTCTTTACGGAATTGAGTTGCTTCCAGAGGGCAAGCGGCGCGGCGAACTTCTGGCCGGTGCGGAGAGGATGTTTACGAATGTCCTTACTGACCACATATTCACGTTTGAAGACCAGGCCGCCCGTGCATTCGCACCAATCGCGTCCGCGAGGCGGAAGAGCGGGAAGCCAATAGCAGAACTCGACGCCCAAATCGCCGCCATTGCTTCTGTGCACGGTGCAGCGCTAGCGACGCACAATGTTTCTGATTTCGAAGGCTGCAGGGTGCGGTTGATAAATCCCTGGGTGGATTAAACTATTGGCTCTTCGTTCGGAGGTCGTGATGCGCGTCGCCTCGTTGCTTCTCGCCATCTTTTGTGCGCTGCCTTTAGCTTCCCAAACCAAACGTCCCTTCACCTTTGAAGACATGATGGCGCTGAAGCGCGTCGAGGAACCCGTCCCGTCGCCGGATGGAAAGTGGGTGCTGTTCGCCGCGGTGGATGTTGACCTGAAGGCGAATACGAAGACGCCGCATGTATGGGTGGTGCCGATTTCCGGAGGAAACCAGCAAGAGATCATTTCTGATCAGGATGCGGACCGGCCGCGTTGGGCGCCAGATGGGAAGCGGTTTGCGTTTATTTCAACTAAAGAAGGCGGATCACAAATCTGGATTGCGGATTTTGACGGCGCGACGGGGAGCGTGACTGCTAAGCACCGCCTTACGAACATTGCAACCGAAGCTGATGGCGAACTGTGGTCTCCGGATGGGAACAACATTCTGTTCAAGTCCGATGTGTATCCGGAGTGTGATGGGACCTCTGCAGAAGAAGCTTGCAATGCGAAGAAGGTGGATGAAGCAAAGAATTCCAAAGTCAAGGCGCAAATATTCACGCATCTTCTTTATCGGCACTGGAATGGGTACAAGGAAGGACGACGCAGTCACATATTCGTGATCTCCACCATAGTTCCACCTTCTGGAGACTATAACGGCCCAATCGTGAATCCTTTTCTGCGCGATCTCAGCCCCGGAGATCACGATGCACCATCTTTTCATCTTGGCGGGCAAGACATGTATGCGTTTTCGCCCGACGGCGGGGAAATTTGCTACAGCTCAAATCACGACGCAGTCGAAGCCACCAGTACCAACAATGATCTTTTCGTCGTGCCAGTGAATGTCTTCGCGGATGGCTCGCCGACCTGGGTTCTGGCGCACACCAGGAACATCACTGCCGACAACAAGGCGGCGGATGAGACTCCGCTCTATTCGCCGGACGGGAAGTACATCGCCTATCGTGCTCAGGCACGCCCGGGATACGAGAGTGACCGCTGGCGTCTGATGTTGTATGACCGCAAGAAGGGAGAGAGGAAGGATCTGACAGAAGGCTTTGACCACTGGGTGGGGAACTTCGTCTGGGCACGGGATACAAAGACGATCTACTTCAGCGCAGAGCACGAGCGCCACAGCCTTATATACGCGGTGAACACTGGTCCGACATTAGGAGGCGATAAAGGCAAAGTCCAGTATCTCAGGCGTTCTCTCGTGGGTGGCTACGACGATGATCTAGCAATCACGCCCAACGGGAAGACATTGGTCTTCACCCGTATGTCGGTTGCTGCACCGAACGAAATTTACGCGAGTGCTGCGACGGGTGATGGTTGCCCGGCCCAAACGGGTTTTGTGGATCCGGGGAAATGGGACTGTTCCTTGAATAAAGACTGGCCTGTCACACGCGTCAACGAGCAGCTACTCTCGCAAATTAGCATCTCGAATGTTGAGCCTTTCTGGTTCGACGGTGCGAACGGAGACAAAGTGGAAGGGTCTTTGGTCAAGCCGCCGAACTTTGATTCCAGCAAGAAATATCCCGTGAAGTTCCTCATCCACGGGGGACCGGAGGGGGCGTGGGGGGACGACTGGAGCTATCGTTGGAATCCCGAGCTGCTTGCGGCCAACGGGTACGTCGTCATCACGGTCAACTTCCACGGCTCGACCGGATACGGGCAGAAGTATATCGACGCGATCAACGGCGACTGGGGCGGCGCTCCGTATGAAGATCTGATGAAGGGCCTCGACTACTCCGAGGAACACTATCCGTTTATCGACAAAAACCGGGAGTGCGCGCTGGGCGCCAGCTACGGCGGATACATGGCCGACTGGATCCTCGGCCACACTGACCGTTTTAAGTGCATTGTGTCGCACGATGGAATGTTCAACAGCGAGTCGGCGTGGGGCACGACCGAAGAGCTGTGGTTCAACGAATGGGAATTCAAGGGCACGCCATACACGAATCGCGAGATGTACCGAAAGTGGTCTCCCCATTTGTCGGCGGCGAACTTCAAGACTCCGACCCTGGTGGTTCACGGCCAGCTCGATTATCGGCTAGATGTGTCGGAAGGATTTCAGCTATTCACGACCTTGCAGCGGATGAGCGTGCCGTCGAAGATGCTGTATTTCCCGGACGAAGGCCATTGGGTGCTCAAGCCGCAGAATTCGCAGCTTTGGTACAAGACGGTGAATGATTGGGTGGACCAGTGGGCGGGGAAATAGCATTCGCCGTTTTTGGCAAATACTTTGCTAAATACTTAGTTTTGTCATTCCGAGAGCCGAGGATAGCGAGGCGCCGAGGAACCTGCTGTTTGCCGGCAGTATTCTCACTGCCAACCAAAGGCAGGTTCCTCTCCGGCTTCGCCGGTTCAGAATGACATAGCCCAAAGAGGGAGTCGATGAAAAGTCTTCTCTGGACTGCGATTGCTCTTCTAGGTACGCTTGCCTTCGCCACCATCGCGCTGCATCGCGGTGAGCAGATCAATGCTCTGTGGCTGATAACGGCGGCGATGTGCACCTATGCGGGCGGGTACCGCTTCTACAGTAAATTCATCGCTGCGAAAGTTCTGGCGCTCGATGCACAGCGCGCAACTCCGGCTGAACGACTGGAAAACGGCCGCGATTTTGTTCCTACCAACAAATGGGTGGTCTTCGGACATCACTTTGCGGCGATCGCCGGACCGGGGCCGCTGGTGGGACCGGTGCTGGCTGCGCAGTTCGGTTATCTGCCGGGAACGCTATACATTTTGGTGGGCGCTGTGCTCGGCGGCTGCGTGCAGGATTTTGTGATTCTGCTTTTCTCGGTGCGGCGTGACGGTAAATCGCTTACGGAAATGGCGAAAGAAGAAATCGGTCCGGTAGGCGGGCTGGTGGCCTACGGTTCGGTGATCTCGATCCTGGTTATCTTGCTGGCGGTCTGCGCGCTGATTGTGGTGAATGCGCTCAAGCAGAGTCCGTGGGGCGCGTTTACTATCGCCATGACGATTCCGATTGCTCTCTTGATGGGCGTGTACCTGCGCCGACTGCGGCCGGGGCGCGTGCTTGAGACATCGGCGATCGGCTTTGTGCTGGTGTTGGCGGCGATCTGGGGAGGACAGTGGGCGTCACAAACTCCGGCGATTGCCAAGTATTTCACCCTGTCCGCCCCAGCCCTGGCGATTGCGATCATCCTTTATGGATTTGCCGCTTCGGCCTTACCGGTTTGGCTGCTGCTCGCGCCACGCGATTATTTGAGCACGTTCGTGAAGCTGGGAACGATTGGGTTGCTGGCG
>WNGK01000142.1_pt1 | contig 72284 bp, 72 predicted proteins | sample 5400601 | NCBI WGS metagenome assembly WNGK01 (sample SAMN13153376, study PRJNA577476) | soil metagenome | isolation source: 60 cm soil or saprolite under Garry oak tree replicate 1 | place: USA:California | collected 2016-06-15
TGCAGGTCTACCTCGACGAGTTCGTCTTCCGGTTCAACCGCCGGCGCACGCCCATGGCTGCCTTTCAGACCCTGCTCGGCCTCGGCAGCCGTCTAGCCCCAACCACCTATGAAGAGGTCAGAGATCCAAGCCTGGCTTTACGGAGCTAACCGGATAGGCAGAACACGGGCTTATCGCGGGGGCTCGCGGCTAGGAGCCGGGGGCCAGCACCAGTCCCGAAGTGGTGAAAGCGGCGAAGAGAGCCACAACAAAGAAGCATCGAAATGACCAGCTGTCGCCTTGGGGGCCGTAACGCGCGACCAGGAAGGTCAACACATCTAAAAACACCCCGGCCAGCAATCCGATCAGGATCGCCCAGCCGAGCAGGGCGAAAACCCGCATCAGCCGCCGGCGCTGTCCGGATCAGGTTTCAGGAAAATCGCCCCCAGTGGCGGGAGAGTGAGCGTGAAGCTGTGCAGGTGACCGTGCTTTCCGATCGGCGCCGCGTCCACCGCGCCCAGGTTGCCTTGCCCGCTGCCGCCGTAAATCGGCGCGTCGCTGTTGAGGAGCTCGAGCCAGCGACCCGGAAGAGGCGCGCCGACCTGGTAGTTGTGGCGCGGCACGGGCGTGAAGTTGAACGCCGCGACGATCAGCTCACCACTCGAGCTTCGGCGTATGAAGCTGATCACGCTCTGCTCGGAGTCGGTGGCGTCGATCCAGGCAAATCCGGCCGGGTCGAAGTCCAGCTCGTACAGCGGCTTTTCCTCGCGCATGACCCGGTTGAGGTCGCCGGTCAAGCGGCTCAGGCCGCCGTGCATCGGCTCCTTCAGGAGGTGCCAGTCGAGGCTCTTCTCGTGGTTCCATTCGCTCCACTGGCCGAACTCGGCGCCCATGAACAGCAGCTTCTTGCCCGGCATCGCGTACATGTAGGCGAGCAGCAGACGCAGGTTGGCGAACTTCTGCCAGTCGTCGCCGGGCATCTTGGCCAGGAGCGACCCCTTGCCGTGCACGACCTCGTCGTGCGACAGCGGGAGCATGTAGTTCTCCGTGAAGGCGTAGAGCATGCGGAACGTTAGCTGGTTGTGCTCGAAGCGACGATGCACCGGATCCTTGGACATATAGGCGAGCGTGTCGTGCATCCAGCCCATGTCCCATTTCATGCCGAAGCCGAGACCACCCAGGTAAGTCGGTCTTGACACCAGCGCCCACGACGTCGATTCCTCGGCGATCGTCTGCACGTCCGGCTGCTCCTTGTAGACCTCGATGTTGAAGCGGCGTAGGAAGTCCACCGCATCGAGGTTCTCATTGCCACCGAACTTGTTCGGAAGCCACTGGCCCTGCTTACGCGAGTAGTCGAGGTAGAGCATCGACGCGACCGCGTCGACCCGCAGGCCGTCGGCGTGGTAGCGGTTGAGCCAGCTCAGAGCGCTGCTCATCAAGAACCCGCGCACCTCGTTGCGGCCGTAGTTGAAGATCGAGCTCCCCCAATCCGGGTGCACACCCAGCCGCGGGTCGGCATGCTCGTAAAGGTGCGTCCCGTCGAAGCTCTGCAAGCCGAACTCGTCGGACGGGAAATGGGATGGCACCCAGTCGAGGATGACGCCGATGCCGTGCTGGTGCAGGTGATCGACCAGGAACATGAAGTCCTGCGGCGTCCCGTAACGGCTCGTCGGCGCGAAGTAGCCGGTGACCTGGTAGCCCCATGAGCCGTAGAAGGGGTGTTCCATCACCGGCATGAACTCGACGTGTGTGAAGCCCAGCCGGTGCGCGTAGTCGGCCAGCTGGGGAGCCAGCTCGCGATAGGTGAGCCACCGGTTGTCCTCCTCGGGCACGCGCATCCACGACCCGAGATGGACCTCGTAGACAGACCACGGCGCCTGCCTGCCGTTGGCTCGTGATCGCCCGTTCATCCAGTCGGCGTCGCCCCAGTCGTAGGCCAGGTCCCAGACGATCGAGGCCTGTCGCGGCGGCTGCTCGGCGAACACCGCCAGCGGGTCGGCCTTGTCGGCGCCGCTGCGCGTGACGCGCGAGTGGACGTGGTACTTGTACAGCCCTCCGCTCTTGACTTCGGGGATGAAGCCTTCCCAGATGCCGGACTGCTCGCGCGGCACGAGCTTGTTGGCGTCCCTGTTCCAGCCGTTGAAGTCGCCGATCACGCTTACCCAGTCGGCGTTGGGCGCCCACACCGCGAACCAGGCGCCGTCGGGATCCTGCGAGAGGTGCGCGCCCAGCTTTTCGTACAGGTGGCTGTGCGTGCCCTCATTGAACAGGTGGAGGTCGAACGGTGTGAGCAGCGAGGACGCGATCATGCCGGTTTCACCACCTCGAGGATGCCAAGCAGCGGGATCCTCACCCAGTCTGGCCGGCTGTTGAGCTCGTAGCGAAGCTCGTACAGCGCCTTCTCGAGCAGCATAGTCGACAGCTGGAGGTCGAGGTCCTCCGCCGTCTGCGGCACGAACGACGTGTTTCCGGCCGTGGTCAGGTAGCTGCGCAGGAACGTGGCTGACACCGAGTCGACCCACAACCGCGCCCATGCCTCGAGGCGAGGGCGTGCTTCGGGCTGTAGCTGCTCGGATCGCAGGGCGGCCTGGCTGGCGTAGCTGAACGACCGCAGCATGCCCGCAACGTCGCGCAGCGCCAGCCGCTTCAGGCGGCGCTCGTACAGGGTGCGCGACGGCTCGCCCTCGAAGTCGATGATCACGAAGTCGTGTCCGGTGTACAGCACCTGGCCCAGGTGGTAGTCGCCGTGCACGCGGATCCTGGTCGTCGTGATCCGCCGGGCAAGGAACGCGCGCAAAGACTGCGCGATCCGGGCTTCCAGCTCGAGCACACGTTTCGCATCATCTCTCGCATCGTCCGGCAGGCGGTTGACCTGGCTGCGCAGCAGCTCCAGGGCGCGCATGGCCAGGCCATTGAGCGACTGATAGATCGACCGCTGGTCCTGGGGCGAGATGCGCTCGGGGGCGAACGCGGGGTCGTCGGGGTCGGATGCCAGCGCCAGGTGCAGCTCGGCGGTGCGTTTGCCGAGCACGCGTGCCGAGTCGAGGTACGCGCCGACGTTCTTGACCGCCACCCCGGGCAGGTCCATACCGCTCGCCTGCACCAGGTTGCGCGGCAAGACGGGTGGCTCGCCGCTCGCGGGCGCCTCCATCGCTTTCAGGTAGTGGGCCAGGGTGGTCAGCGTGTACTGCCACGCATCGCCCTGGTTGGGCACATACCCCTGCAGCACCGCCAGCGACACGGGTTCGCCCCGGTCGTGCCGGTACTCGAGGCTCCCGGCCAGCGGCGCGATCTGGGCGAAGTCGGTCTTCTCGGTGAGGAAGCGCCCGACCTCGAGCTCGGGGTTCACGCCCTCCTCGAGCCGGCGGAACACTTTGAGGATGAGGCGCTCGCCGAAGACCACGGAGTTGTTGCTCTGCTCGGCCACCGAGAGCGCGGCTTCGAGCCTGATCGTCTCGGGACCTCGAAGCCGGGCGAAGGCGCGGGTCGTCGTGCCGACCAGCATCCCGGTCGAGCTGGCGGCTCGCCGGCGCCGGGCGATCATGGAGAGGAGACCTTCCGCGAAGCCTGGCGGTCCGAGCGCATCGTAAAGCAGGCCGCGCTGTTCCTCGGTCTCGGTGCGCAGCCAGCAAACCGCAGCCTGCGGCCAGCGCTCCAGGATGTGCGGGGCTTCGGCTGCGTTCGCAAAGGTCACGGGCAGCAGGTAGGTCTCCGGGTCGCCCTCCGCGTAAGTCACCTGGATCGACAGCATGTAAGCGTTCCCGTGGTCGTTGTTGCCGGGGACCTCGATCGCGTCCACGATCGACACCGACTTCATTCGGCGGGCCTTGCCCGCGAACCAGCGCCGCTGCCTGATGTACGGCTGCAGGATCGACTCGAGTCGCTCCTTGGCGGAGCCGAACAGCACCGAGTCCCAGCTTCCGGCCACCTTGACCTCGGGCAGTACGGCGGCGGCCAGACCCCAGTCGGCGGGCACGGTGGCCGCGGCCCGAGGCTGGATCGAGAACCAGTAGAACGAGTGCGGGCCGAGGGTCAGGAAATAGGGCACCTTGCCGATGACCGGCAGCTCGGTCGCGCCGAACAGCTCGACCGGGACCATTCCCTCCCATTTCGACAGGTCGAGCTCCACCACCTGCAGGAATCGCGAAAGATTGGCGACGCACAATATCTGCTCCGATTCGTAGCGCCGGACGAACGCCAGCACCTTGCGGTTCTCGGGTCGCAATAGCTCGAGTGTGCCGCGGCCGAACGCGCGGTGCCGCTTCCGGAGCGCGACCAGCCTCTTCATCCAGGACAGCAGGGAATGCGGGTTCTGAGACTGCGCTTCGACGTTGACGCTCTCGAAGTGGTATTCGGGATCGGTGACCACCGGCAGGTACAGGCGCTGCCGGTTGGCGCGCGAGAAGCCGGCGTTGCGGTCGGCGCTCCACTGCATGGGCGTGCGCACGCCGTTGCGATCGCCTAGGAAGATGTTGTCCCCCATCCCGATCTCGTCGCCGTAGTAGATGACCGGCGTCCCCGGCAGCGAGAAGAGGAGCCCGTTCATCAGCTCGATGCGGCGCCGGTCATTGCCGAGCAGCGGCGCGAGGCGCCGGCGGATGCCGAGGTTGATGCGAGCGGCCCGGTCCTGCGTGTAGGCGCGATACATGTAGTCGCGCTCCTCGTCGGTGACCATCTCGAGCGTGAGCTCGTCGTGGTTGCGAAGGAACAGCGCCCACTGTGAGTTGTCTGGGATCGCCGGGGTCTGGGCGAGGATGTCGACGATCGGGAACCTGTCCTCCATGCGGATCGACATGAAGAGCCGGGGCATGAGGGGGAAGTGGAAGGACATGTTGCATTCGTCGCCCTCGCCGAAGTAGGCGACGGCGTCCTCCGGCCACTGGTTGGCCTCGGCGAGCAGCATGCGGTTCGGAAATGATCCGTCGACGTGGCGCCGGAGGTCGCGCAGGAACGCGTGCGTCTCGGGCAGGTTCTCGCAGTTCGTGCCCTCCCGCTCGAAGAGATAGGGGATTGCGTCGAGGCGCATCCCATCGATGCCGGAATCGAGCCAGAAGTCGACCGCCTTGAGGATCGCTTCCTTGACCTTGGGGTTCTCGAAGTTGAGGTCGGGCTGGTGCGAGTAGAAGCGGTGCCAGTAGTAGGCGTTGCCGATCTGGTCCCAGGTCCAGTTCGAGTTCTCGAAATCTTTGAATATGACCCGGGCGTCCGTGTAGCGCTGGTTGGTGTTGCTCCACACGTAGAACTCGCGCGCCGCGGTCCCGGGGCGAGCGCGGCGCGCGCGCTGGAACCACGGGTGCTGGTCGGAGGTGTGGTTGCAGACGAGCTCGTTGATGACCCGAATCCCGCGGCGGTGCGCGTCCTTGATGAACTGGTGGATGTCTGCCAGGTGTCCGTACATCGGGTTGACGTCGGTGTAGTCGGCGATGTCGTAGCCGTCGTCGCGCATCGGTGACGGGTAGAAGGGCAGGAGCCAGATCGCGCTCACGCCCAGGTCCTGCAGGTACGGCAGCTTTTCGATCAGGCCCCGGAAGTCGCCGCTGCCGTCGCCATCGCTGTCGTAGAAGGCGCGCACGTGCACCTCGTAGATGAGCGCGTCCTTGTACCACAGAGGGTCGTCGTCGAGCGTGAACGTCTCCTGCCTCCGGCGCCGGGCGGGGACCTGGATCACAGGAAGTACTCGAAGTCCTGTTCGCTGCGGAGGCGGCGGCGGAACCGGAAGATCTGCGCGGGCGTCGATTGAGGGTTGAGCTCGATGTAGTTGCGTGGCCCGTTCCAGATGTAGCGCGCGCCGCTCAGGAGCTCATGCGCCTGGTAGCTGCGGTCGCGGTCGATTCCGAGTGCCTCCAGCGGCAGGTTGACCATGCCGGTCTGCGTGTGATGAGGATCGACGTTGACGACCGTGAGCACCACATCGGCGAGGTCGTCGGTGCTCTTGGTGTACGCGATGATCTGCTCGTTCTCGGTGGGGTGGAACATGAGGCCTTCGTCGCTCTGCAGGGCGGGATTCTCGCGGCGAACTTTGTTGACGAGCGTGATCAGCTCCCGGAGGCTGTCGGGGCGCTCACGGTCCCAGCTTCGGAGCTGGTACTTCTCCGAATCGAGGTACTCCTCCGATCCCGGCTCCTTGGCGCGCCCCTCACAGAGCTCGAACGCCGGCCCGTAGATCCCGTAGCTCGCTCCCAGCGTCGCGGCCAGGACGAAGCGGGCGGCGAAGGCCGGACGCCCGCCGGTCTGCAGGTACTCGGTGAGGATGTCGGGCGTGTTCGGCCACAAATTGGGGCGCAGGAACTCACGTATCGGCGCCGAGCGCAGCTCGGTGAAGTACTGGCTGAGCTCCCAGCTGGTGTTGCGCCATGCGAAGTATGTATACGACTGGCTGAAGCCGACCTTGGCGAGCCGGCACATCACCTTGGGGCGTGTGAACGCCTCGGAGAGAAAGATCACGTCCGGGTGCTCGCGCCTGACCTCGCCGATCAGCCACTCCCAGAACCGGAACGGCTTGGTGTGCGGGTTGTCGACGCGGAAGGTGCACACGCCCTGGTCGATCCAGAAGACGACGATCGACAGCAGCTCTGCCCAGAGCTCGCGCCAGGCCTCGCATTCGAAATCGAAGGGATAGATGTCCTCGTATTTCTTCGGCGGGTTTTCGGCGTACTGGATGGAGCCGTCCGGACGGTGCTTGAACCACTCCGGGTGCTCGCGCGTGTAGGGGTGGTCGGGCGAGCACTGGTACGCGATGTCGAGGGCGATCGACAGGCCATGCTCCCCTGCGACGCGGACCAGGCGACGGAAATCCTCGAGCGTTCCGAGCTGCGGGTGGACCGCTTTGTGCCCGCCCTCCACCGACCCGATCGCCCACGGGCTGCCGGGCTCGTCGGGCTTGGCCCTGACACTGTTGTTGGCCCCCTTGCGATGCGTGCGTCCGATGGGGTGGATAGGGGGGAAGTACAGGACGTCGAAGCCCATGCCTGAGATGTATGGCAACCATGACTCGACATCTCGAAAGGTGCCGTGCTTGCCCTGCTTGCCCGCGGCTCGCGGGAACATCTCGTACCAGGCGCCGTATCGTGCCCGTACCGGTTCCACGATCACCTCGAGCTCGCGGTCGTATCTGACCGACAGGCTGCGGTCGGCATGCCGCTCCATGAGCACCGCGACATCCGAGAGGGCGGCGGCGGCGGCGGCCTTGCCCTTGCGCAGCTGGACCGCATACGCCTTCAGCTTCTCGGCATCGGGACCTGGAGCCCGCCCGGCGGTGGCCTCGACCATCCGGGCCGCCGCCTCGAGCTCTCCGGTCACATCCTGCCCCGCCTCGACGCGCTTGGCGAACTGGCGGCTCCAGGTCTCGAAACGATCGACCCAGGCCTCAGCCGTGAACCGGTGCCGGCCCAGCTCGGTGACCGTGAACTCGGCGCGCCAGCGGTCGTTGACCAGCGGCACCATCGGTACCTCGGTCCAGTCGCCGCTTGCTTCGTGCCGGTGCCACATGACGCAGGCGAGCGCGTCGTGTCCGTCCGCGAAGATGTCGGCCTCCACGGCCACCCTTTCGCCGAGAGCCCGCTTGGCCGGGTAGCGCCCGGCGTCGATCTCGAGTGACATCGACTCGATTGCGACCCGCCGGCGGCCGTCGACGGACGGCCCTGGGGAAGCGGAGGGCTGAGGTGAAGCGGTAGGCTTCCGCTTGACCGGTGCGCGAGCCACGGATAAATCGTGCCATGCCCGCTCGCTGCCATGTGTTCTGATATTGAATCGATGGGGATGCTGCGCTCGATCGATCCCTCTTCGGGCGAGGAGCTGGCCCATTTCCCGGAGCTGGACGCCGCCGGCATACTGCCCGTCTGCTCGCGGACGAGCCCGTGGAGAGCACTGCCACACGGAGCTTCGTCAGGTTTCAGCCGCTCGGCGTGATCCTCGCCGTGATGCCGTGGAACTTCCCCTTCTGGCAGGCGTTCCGCGCCGGCTTGCCGGCGCTAGCCGCGGGCAACGTGATGTTGCTCAAGCACGCTTCCAACGTGCCCCAGTGCGCGCTGGCCATCGAGGAGGTTTTCCGCGAGGCAGGCGTGCCCAAGGGTGTGTTCCAGACTCTGCTCGTCGGCTCCGGCGCGGTGGATGCGATCATCGCGGACGAGCGCGTGGCGGGTGTGACGCTCACCGGCTCCGAGGCCGCGGGCGCTCACGTGGCGTCGACCGCGGGCAGGACGATCAAGAAGTCTGTGCTCGAGCTCGGAGGCTCGGATCCCTTCATCGTTCTGGCGGACGCTGACATCGAGACCGTCGCGACGGTCGCCTGCCGCGCCCGCAACCAGAACAACGGCCAGAGCTGCATCGCGGCCAAGCGTTTCATCGTCGTGGAGTCGGTGGCTGACGAGTTCGAGTCGCTCTTCGCAGGCGCTGTGGGCGCGCTCAAGGTCGGCGACCCGAAGGACCGCGGCGTCCAGGTTGGTCCGCTGGCTCGACCCGACCTGGTCGAAGACCTGGTGCGCCAGGTCAAGGAGTCGATCCGTTTGGGCGCACGTCCCCTGACGGGCGGCAAGCGCCTCGACGGCGCCGGCAACTACTTCGAGCCGACCGTGCTCGCGGACGTGCGGCCCGGCATGCCTGTCTACCACGAGGAGACGTTCGGTCCGGTCGCGGCGGTGATTCGCGTGGGCGACGAAGAAGAGGCGCTGCGGGTTGCCAACGACTCGAACTTCGGCCTCGGCGCGAGCGTCTGGACGGCCGATGTGGAACGCGGTGTGAAGCTGGCCCAACGAGTGGAGGCCGGCATCGTGTTCGTGAACGGAATCGTCGCCTCGGATGCGCGCCTGCCCTTCGGCGGAGTCAAGAAGTCGGGCTATGGGCGCGAGCTTTCGAGCTACGGGATCAAGGAGTTCACGAACATCCAGACGGTGTGGGTGGGCCCGGCCAAGAACTAGCGGTTGGTTTCCCGGCGTACGAACAACGTGGTGCCCACGATCATGAACGCCGCGAACATCACCGCTAGCACGGCCACGTTGGTAACCGGGCTCATCAGCACCAGCCGGTATTCGCTCGAGCCAGAGAACACCACACCTCGGGCGAGGTCGATCACGTAACGCATGGGCGAGGCCAGCGAGAGGACTTCGAGGTACCAGGGCAGGTTGTTGATCGGGCTGATCAAACCCGCGAGGAAGTACTGCGGCAGGAAGACGAAGTTGAAGACCTGGTTGGACGCTCGCGAGTCGCTCATCGTGTTGAGGAGCACGAGTCCGAACGCGCCGCCCATGAAGCACGAGAGCAGCGCCACGGGAACCAGGAGGAGGAGGGCCGTGGAGCTGAGCGGGACGCGGAGCACTGCGGCGAACAAGACCATCGGCAGCACCTGGGCGATGGCGACCATCGTCTCGCCCAGGATCTTGCCGAACACTATCGAGTAGCGCGAGACTGGAGAAACGAACATCTCCTGGGCGAAGTCGTTCTGGCGATCGTCCATGAGCGACGTCAGTCCCTGCGCGGTGGACTGGAAGAGCGTCATCCCGAGGAAGCCTGTGAAGGTGAAGCCGATGAAGTTGAACCCGGCCGCCCTCCCCAGGTTGAGCTGCAGCGTGCCGCCGAGCAGGAAGATCATCGCGAACGGGAAGATGACGGCGGCGACCATCCTTCCGGGGTCGCGGATGAACTTCAGGATGTCCCTGCCGGCGAGGGCCAAGACGACGTTCATCTCACGCATCGCCACCCGCCAGGATGCGGAGATACGCGTCCTCGAGCGTCGGCGACTCGGTCCGAAGCATGGTGAGCGGTTCGCTGATGCCGTGGATGACCTCATACGCGCTGCGGCCGTCGAGGGTGACCACGAAGTGGCCGTCCTCTGTGAAGGGCAGCTTCAGCTCGATGAGGCGGCGGCGCACCGCGGCACGGTCGACGGCGTCGATGTGGAGCCGTTCCTGGGCCAGCTGTGCCTTCACGTCGTGTGGCGAACCGATGGCGACCACGTGGCCGTGGTCGAGGATGCAGATCCGGTTGGCGTCCTCGGCCTCGTGCAGTTGGTGGGTGGTGAGGAAGATGGTCAGCTCGTGGCGCCGGCGAAGCTCTTCGATGTACTGCCACAACGTGCGCCGGCTCGCCACATCGAGGCCGTTCGTGGGCTCGTCCAGGAACAGGACGCGAGGGCGATGCATGAGCCCACGGATGATCTCGAGCTTGCGGCGCATGCCGCCCGACAGGCGCTTCACAGGCTTGAAGACTTCGGCGCCGAGGCCGACCATGTCGGCCAGCTCCCCGACCTGGCGGCGGTAGGCGGCCGGCATCAGCCGGTAGAGCGGGCTATACGGGTAGAGGCCGTAGAGGACGGCGTGGAAGCGGACGTTCTCCTCGCCGGTGAGGTTCATGTCCAGCGAGGGGTTCTGGAAGATGATCCCCACGTGGCGTCTTACGGAGCTCGCCTCCAGGACGACGTCGTGCCCGCCGATCCGCACGCTGCCCGATGTCGGCGACAGGGTGGTGGTCAGGATCGATATGGTGGTGGTCTTCCCGGCCCCATTAGGCCCCAGCAGTGCGAAGAACTCTCCCGGCTCGACCTCGAACGAAACTCCGTCGACTGCGTTGACCTTGCCCTTTCGGTAGCGCTTGATCAGATTCCGGACCTGAATCGCCGGAGGCGCCTGTCCGGCGGGCGTCATGCCGCCGGCTTCTTCTTCGCCGCGGCCAGGTGTTTGCGGGCGAGCACCGAGTAGGAGTCCTTCAGCGCCTTCGCAGGGTCGAAGCCAAGGCTGCGGGCCTGCTCGGGCAGCACCTCGAGGGGGCCTTCCAGCTCGACGAACGATCCGAACTCGAGCGTGTCGAGGGTGACCGTGACCACCCCGTCGAGCGTCCACATCGCGCGGTGCTTCTTGTAGCTGAACTCGACCCTGAAGCTGAGCTCGGTGAGAAGGTCGAGGGTCGCGTGCGCGTCCTTGACCTCGACCTCGGTCTCCTCTCGGACCTTGACACCCCCGACGAATGTGGCCGGGCCCTTCACTGTCAGGACTCCGCGCGGGCCGCCGTCGATGACGCGGAGCCTGAGCGTCACGCGACGCGTCGTCTTGCCCGGGCCGTTGAAGCGGAAGTTTTCCTCGTTGTACTTACCCTCGAGGCGGGCTTCCCTCTTGCGCAGAAGAGCGCGGACCCGGGTGTGGTCGCCTGGTCCGGCGACCCGAAACTTGAGCTCGCACTCGACGCTTCGGTCGCGCGGGCGGTGATGCAAACGGCTGCGTGCCACGCGTGGAGATTAGCGGCATTCGCCGCCCCACCATGCGGCAGAGGCGCCCCCTGTATTACGCCGCGGCTTTTTTCTTGATCCGATGCAGCGAGCTCGTCACGGCGGTGCACTCGTCCTCGACGTAATCGAGACCGGCTGATTCCGCGATCCGCCGTGCTTCCTCGGAGCATATGTCGAGCTGCAGCCACAGAGCTTTCGCCCCGACCTCAACGGCCTGCCGGGCGATGTCAGGCGCATCCGCGGCCGGCCTGAACACATCGACCAGGTCGATTCTCTCGGGCACTTCGGCCAACGTCCGGTAGACGCGCTCGCCGAACAGTGTGTCGGCATAAGGGTTGATAGGGATGATCCGGAAGCCCCGCCGCTGCAGGCCTGCCGGTACTGATCCGCCGGCCTTGTTGGGATCGCGGGAAGCGCCCACGACCGCGATCACGGTCGAGGACTCGAGGATCTCCTTGCTGGATTTGCTCACGACACTTTCAAGTCCACGGGCCCGGCTTCGATTCCAAGCAGAGGCTGTCCGGAGGTGTAGCGGCGGATCTGCTCGCCCGCGAACCGATGACCGCGCGCGTTCCAGCGTGCCACCGCGCCCGCGATGTGCGGGGTGATGAGGACGTTGGGAGCGTGCCACAACGGGTGGTCTGCAGGAAGGGGCTCCGGATCGGTCACGTCCAGCGCGGCGCGGATGCGGCCGGACCGTAATGCTTCCAGGAGCGCCCCGGTGTCCACGGTCTGGCCCCGGCCTGCATTGACGAACAGCGCGCCGTGCTTCATGCGGGCGAGAAAAGCGCCATCAACGAATCTTTCTGTTTCGGGCGTGAGCGGAAGCAGGTCCACAACCTCGTCAGCCTGGGGCAGCAGGTCGGACAGCGCGGTGACAGGTTGCGTGCCGTCACGTGCGTGCCGGGTCACCCCAATCACCCGGGCGCCAAAAGGCGCGAGCCGGGCGGCGAGCGCGCGACCGATCGATCCGTGGCCGACGACCACCACCGTGTGGCCGTCGAGGTCGTCGATCGCTGCCGGCTCGGCCGGGCTTCGATTCCATTCGGCGTGCAGCTGGAACTCGACGAAAGCCGGCAGCCGGCGCTGCATGGCCAGGATCGCCGCCACCACCCATTCCGAAACGGGTCCGTCGTGGACGCCGACCGCCCTGCACACGACGATCCCCGGCGGGACCTTGGGCAGCAGCCAGTCGACGCCTGCACTCAGGGACTGAATCACTTGCAGCCGCGGGAGCTGGTCGAAGAGGCCGGGCAAGCGGTCGGCGATCTCGAAGCTGAGGACCACGAACTCGACGTCCGGTCCCGGGTCGGCGACGAGCTCGACACCGTCAGGCAGCGGCTCCAGCTCGCGCCTCATCGGCCCGTCCGGCACCAGGACTTTCATGTGACCCCCCACCCGGGCGGCGCCAGCGCCGCCCGACCTCCCCACGGGGGGAGGTGAAATCAGGCAGCCCTGTTGGCGGACTCGCGCTTTTCGAGCGCGAACCCCAGCACTTCCTCGACCCGCCCGGCAAGGTGGAACGTCATCTCCTTGCGGACGCTCTCGGGGACGTCGTCCAGGTCCTTCTCGTTGCGCTTCGGGAGGATGACCTCCTTCAGGCCCATCCGGTGGGCGGCCAGCACCTTCTGCTTGACACCGCCGATCGGCAGCACCAGGCCCTGCAGCGTGACCTCGCCGGTCATGCCGACCGTGCTCCGGACCGCGCGGCCCGTGAGCAGGCTCACGATCGCGGTCGTCATCGTCACGCCGGCCGAAGGGCCGTCCTTGGGCACGGCGCCCGCGGGCACGTGGATGTGGAACGCCTTCTCGATCGAGTCGGAGTCAATGCCCAGCTCAGCAGCGTGTGACCGCACGTACGAGAGCGCGATCTGCGCCGACTCCTTCATCACGTCGCCCAGCTGGCCGGTGAGGAGGAGGCTGCCCTGGCCCTTTGAGGCGGTGGTGGCCGTCGCTTCGACGAACAACACATCGCCACCCACGCCCGTCACGGCGAGGCCTGTGGCGACGCCGGGCACGGCGGTTCGAGCTGCGACCTCGTTGTCGAACTTGGGCTTGCCAAGGAACTCGCGCACGCGCTGTTGCGTGATCTCGACCGGCGGCGTGAGCGCCCCCGTCGCGACCTTGGTCGCAACCTTCCGCGTGATCTTCCCGAGCTCGCGCTCGAGGTTCCTGACGCCTGCCTCGCGAGTGTGGTCGGTGATGACGCTCATGATGGCCTCGACGGTCACGGTGACCTCGTCGTCCTTCAATCCCGCCTGCTTGACCTGGCGCTTGAGCAAGTGGTCCTTCGCGATCGCGACCTTCTCCTGCTCGGTGTAGCCATCGAGCCTGATGAGCTCCATGCGGTCCAGCAGCGGCGCCGGGATGGTCTCCGACACGTTGGCGGTCGGGATGAACAGCACCTCGGACAGGTCGAGGTCGACCTCCAGGTAGTGGTCGCGGAACGTGTTGTTCTGCGCCGGGTCGAGCACCTCGAGCAGCGCCGCCGACGGGTCGCCCCGCCAGTCGCTGCCGACCTTGTCGATCTCGTCGAGCATGATCACCGGGTTCTTGGTGCCGGCTTCCTTCAGGGCGCGCACGATGCGGCCCGGAAGCGCCCCGACGTAGGTTCGCCGGTGGCCGCGGATGTCAGCCTCGTCGCGGATGCCGCCGAGCGACACGCGGGTGAACTTGCGACCCAGCGCGCGGGCAACCGATTCGCCCAGCGAGGTCTTGCCGACGCCTGGAGGCCCGACCAGGGTGATGATCGCGCCCGAGCCGCGCCCGCCCAGCACCTCGAGTCCGCGCTCCTTGCGCAGCTTGCGCACGGCCAGGAACTCGATGATCCGGTCCTTCACATCGGCCAGGCCGGTGTGGTCCTCATCGAGGATGCGCCGCGCCTCCGCGAGGTCGTAGTTGTCCTCGGAGCGCACGTTCCAGGGGATGTCGAGCATCCAGTCCAGGTAGGTGCGGATCCAGCCGTACTCCGGGTTCTGCTCGCTGGTGCGCTCCAGGCGGTCGAGCTCGCGATCGACCTCGACCCGGACACCGTCGGGCATGCCGGCCTTGGCGACCCTCTCGCGGTAGGTGGAAACGACGTCGTTGCTGCCCTCGTTGAGCTGCTTCTTGATCGCCTCGAGCTGCTGCCGGAGCAGGAACTCGCGCTGGGTCTTCTCCATGCCCTCGGCGACGTCGCTGCGGATCTTCTCCTTGAGCGACGCGTCCGCCAGGATCTGCTTCGTCCAGCCGATCAGCTTGGTCAGCCGCTCCGCGAGGTCGAGAGTTTCCAGCACCTCGAGCTTCTGCTCGATGGTCAGGTCGGGCGAGTAGCCGGCCAGGTCGGCCAGGTGTCCGGGCGTCTTGGCCGCCCGCAGGAACTGGACCACCTGGGGCACGCCCCTGGACTCGACCAGGTTCTCGAGCAGGGCTCGGTACTCGCGCCCAAGCTCGACCGCCTTCTCGGAGGGGGGTTCGGGTTCGAGGATGGGGTCCGCCTTGACGAAGAGCGCACCGGCGATGTCGGCCTGTCCGCTGCCCAGCCGGGCGCGGTACTCGCCGCGGAGCATGAACGCCTCCGCGCCGGTGGGGAGCTCGGTTCCATCGCCCAGTCGGGCGACGGTGCCGATGCTGCCGTACTGTCCGTCGATCCGGGGCACCAGCAGTATCAGCCGGTTGCCCTGGCGGGCAGCCTCGAGGGCGGCCTTGGCGGTGTCGCCTTCGACGGCGAGGGTGACGGTCATGTGCGGCAGGACGACGACGTCGTCCATCGGCATTACTGGTAGCAGCTCAGACTTGGGCGTAGGCATTTTCGGGGTCTCCTCGGTTGATAACTAGTGAACGTTTTTCCCCTATTGGCTCATTCCCAATCGCTCCCCACTCGTGGGGAGCTCCCCGCCGCGTAGCGGCGCGGTGTGGGGGGAAGCAGCCGTCCGGAGAGGCCTTACCTGCCCGAAACCGGCGCCCCCCTAAACCCGGGTGACGCTCCCGGAGGCCGCCCCCCGCCGGGAGACGGCGTCGATGACGACGGCCGCCAGGAGGACCAGCCCGGTCACGATGTACTCCCATTCGACCTCGGAGATCCCCTGTAAGTAGAGGCCGTTGTAGATGCCGGCGATGACCAGGCCGCCAAGCACGCCGTGGAGCGGTTTGCCCCTCCCACCGAAGAGGCTCGTGCCGCCGATGACCGCGGCGGCGACGGCATAGAGGACGTACTGCCCTCCCTGCACGTTGTTCGACATCCCGCCGAGGAGGGAGGCGTAGAGCAGCATGGCGACACCGGCTGTGAACGAGCAGAGGCCAAAGGCCAATGTGCGGACCAGCGAGACGTTGATGCCGGCCCGGCGCGCCGCCTCCGGATTGCCGCCGATGGCATACATGTAGCGTCCGAACTTCGTGCGCTGCAGGAGGATGGTCCACGCTCCGAGCACTACCAGAACTATCGGGATGAACCAGGGCACGCCTTCCAGGGTCCCGAGGTTGGCCCGGTTGGTGTTGCAGATCGCGACCACGACGATGGCCACGACGGCGATCAGCCCGATCTTGATCAGAGAAAGGCTCGCGGGCGGCGCGACAAGGCCGCTCCTCCGCCGTCGAGAGTCGCTGAACCAGATCCCCAGACCGAGCCCCAAAACCACCACCCCCGCGCCGATCCAGGACACGGTCGGGTCGATCGTGCCCCACATCAAGTGGTAGATGACAGCGAGGTTGTCGCTCTGGCCCGCCAGGTTTGGATAGCCGGAGAACGGCCCGAGCAGGAGGATCTTCAAGAAGATGCCGTTGGCGATGAGGAAGCCGGCAAGCGTGACGATGAAAGACGGGAGGCGCAGCCGCGTGATGAGCGTGCCTTGGATCAGGCCGAACACCGCACAGACGACAAGACCCGCAAGGATGGCGGGAATCCAGTGCCAGTTGGTCGTGAGGGGCTGGACGAGCTGCACTGTGATCGCGGCGCCGATCGCGCCGACGAAACCGACTGACAGATCGATCTCGCCAAGGACCAACGCGAAGCCCTCGGCCATGGCGAGCACCATGATCACCGCGGCTTGCTGAAAGAGGTTGACCAGGTTGACGGGGGAGATAAAGAGGTTGTTCGGGCTGATCGCCGTGAACACGACCAGGATCGCGACCATTGCGGCGATGACCGGGAGGACGCCGCTTTCGCCGGCCCTGATCCGCGCGGTGTATCCCCGCACGTACTCACCCAACGTCTGGGCAACTACCCCAGGCGGTACCTCCACCTCAATGGCTTCGGTCGCGGCGGTGAGGTCGGGCGCCTCTTCGGGCGCGACGCTCGAAATATCAGCTCTCCTTGGAACGAGCGCCAACGGTGCGGCTCGAACCGCCCGTGGTCATGTACTCGACGACTCTCGACAGGTCGAAGTTCTTGGCGTCGTCCTGAACGACCAGCCGGCCGAGATAGAGAACAGCGATGCGGTCCGCCACCTCGAAAACGTCGGTCAGGTTGTGCGAGATGACCATCACAGCCAGGCCCCGGTCGCGTAACCGCTTGATCAGGTCGAGCACCTGCCTCGTCTGCACCACCCCGAGGGCGGCCGTGGGCTCGTCCATGATCACCAGCTTCGAGTTCCACATCACCGCCTTGGCGACCGCCACTGACTGGCGCTGTCCGCCTGAGAGCGACGCCACCGGTTGGCGGATCGATCGCACCGTTGTCACTCGGAGGCTCGCCAGGGTTTCGCCGGCGGAGCGTTCCATGCTGTCTTCGTCGAGCAGCCCGCTTCTGATGCGTTCGCGGCCCAGGAACATGTTCTGGACGATGTCGAGGTTGTCGGCCAGGGCGAGGTCCTGGTACACGATCTCAATGCCCAGGTGTGCGGAATCGCGTGCATTGCGAATGTGCACCGGCTGGCCCTGCCAGTAGATCTGTCCGTGGTCGGGTTGGTAGATGCCCGCAACGCATTTGGTGAGCACGGACTTGCCTGCCCCGTTGTCGCCGGCCAGCGCGGTCACCTTACCGGCCGGCAGGTCGAGGTCCACGTGATACAGCGCCTGGACGGGGCCGAAATGCTTGTCGAGCTCGCGAATCTTGAGCAGCGGGTCGCTGGTCACGGGGGTTTGTGCGACAGCCGCCGTCATCTCACTTCGCATTATCGGCGAGTCTGGAAGAGTGACGCCGCCGCGAGATGCGGCGGCGTCGGTTGGACGGTTACGAGATTCCGGCGGCCGTGCAGGCGGCGGCGCCCGCCTTGCTGCAGAGAGCCGTCTTGTCGATGAAGTTGTCCTTGATCACGGTCGTGTTCATGTTCGAAACGTTGACCCAGATTGGGACGAGCAACGACGCCGGCTGCTCGCTGCCGGTCACACCGGAAGGCGGCTTGGTGGTGCCGTTGAGAAGCGCGCTCGGCGGGGTGGCTCTCGCGCGGAGCACGGTGGCGAGAGCGACCGCGTCCTGCGCCTCGAGGTAGATCGCCTTGTAGACGGAGCCGCACTGGTAGCCGCTCAGAACGTTGACCATTCCGTCGAGGGTCGCGTCCTGGCCGGTCGTGGGAACCTTCTTCGCGGGGATGCCCTTGTTCTTGAGCACCTGGACCACCGCATTGCCCAGGCCGTCGTTGGCCTCGACCGTGGCGTTGATGCTCGGGTGCGCGGTGTACTGCTGCTGGAAGATCGTGGCGCCCACGTCGTTCTTCCAGTCCGTGGCGACCTGCTCGCCAACGAGCTTCATGCCCTGGCTGTTGGTCTTGCCCACGGTCTCTTGCGCGACCTTGTCGCCCCAGATGGCGTCGTTGTACCCCTGCGCGAACGACACGGCGTTCGGGTCGGAGTTCTGGCCGCCGTCGAGCTCGAAGACCTGCGCGTTCGCGACCTTCCAGTCGGAGACGCACTGGACAAAGCCCTTGCCGATGAGCTCGCCCACCTGAACGTTGTCAAAGCTCACGTAGTAGGTGTTGGTGCCGGTGAAGGTGGCGCGGTCGTAGCTGATGACCTTGACGCCGTGAGACTGGGCGTAGGCCTGGATCTGCGATCCCACGCTGCTGTTGAGCGGGTCCATGATCAGCACCGTCGCCCCGGCCGTGATCAACGCCTGCGCCTGGGAGAGCTCTTGCGCCTCCACGCCGCCGGCGTTGTCGATGGTGAACTGCGAAGAGCTGTACCCAGCCCCCGTGAGCGCCTTGGTCAGGTAGGGCGCGTCGAATGTCACGTACCGTGCCGAGGTAGTCGCATCAGGAAGGAGCACTCCGATCTTCCCCGAGCCGGCCTTCACGAGGTCGTTGAGCTTCGGCATGTACGTGAAGTTCGCATCGAACGAGCTGATGCTCAGGTCGGCCGGAATCGTGGCCGGGGACGCCGACGACGTGCCGCCGCCTCCACATGCCATCGCGACGAACCCGACGATCACGATCGCCGGGACGAGTTTGGCGAACCTCATATGGTTCTCTCTCCTATCTAAGCCTCACCTGTCGCCTTCTTCCCGGCCGGCCCGGGGCGAGAGTGCGCCGGCAGACAGGTCCCTACTCAGCAGCCCATGGCGGTGGTCCGCCGCGGGAGAGCATTGCTCACACCCGGGTGTTTGTCAAGAGATCGGTGCGACGGCCCGGGATTGCGTCCGAAGTCTTGACAAACCCCCCGACAGCGCCATGATTCGGTGCGGGCGTGGCCGGGAGAGCATCGAAAAGCAAGGGCGACGGGTCCCTCGCGTGGCTGCGCGAGCGCAACCGCGGGCGGGTCGTCAGCGTGCTGCGCACGTTGGGGCGCACCAGCCAGGCGGACATCGCCCGGACGACCGGCCTTTCACGGACAACGGTTTCCACGCTCGTTGCGGAGCTGAAGGACTCGGGTCTCGTGTTCGAGGTCGACGGCACAGCGCCCGGCCGGCGCGGCGGCCGGCCCGGGGTCCAGCTAGTGCTGGAGGACTCCTCCAAGGTCGTCGTCGGCATCGACTTCGGACACAGCCACGTCCAGGTCGCGGTCGCCGACCTCACCCACAACGTGCGGGCCGAGCGCATGTGCGAGCTCGACGTCGACCATTGTGCGGCGGAGGCCCTCGATGCGGCCGCCAGGATGGCAGCCGAGGTGCTCGCCGAGGCGGGCGTGCATCGCGAAGCGGCCATCTGCGCCGGCATCGGCATCCCCGGGCCCGTCGACCGCGCGCGCGGCACGGTCGGGTCGGCGACGATCCTGCCCGGGTGGCTCGGTCTCCGTATCGCGAACGAGATGGAGGGCCGCCTCGGACTGCCGGTGGAGATCGAGAACGACGCCAACTGCGGCGCGCTTGCCGAGCTCACCTGGGGCGCTGGACGCGACTGCTCGAACTTCGCGTACATCAAGGCCGCGACGGGTATCGGCGCCGGGCTCGTCATCGACGGCAGGCTCCTGCGCGGAGCCTCCGGGACGGCGGGCGAGATCGGGCATACGACCCTTGACGAGAGCGGACTGCTCTGCTACTGCGGGAACCGAGGATGCCTCGAGACGGTGGCGTCGGGCCCGGCGATCATCCAGCTGGTCGGCCAGGGTCGCACCGAAACGCTGACGCTCGCCCGCGTCATCGAGCTGGCGGCACAGGGCGACGTGCGCTGCCGCCGCGCGATCTCCGATGCCGGCCGGGAGATCGGCGTCGCGGTCGCCGGCCTGTGCAACCTCATCAACCCGGAACGTGTGATCGTCGGCGGCCTCCTCAGCCGGGCCGGCGAGCTCCTGCTCCAGCCGATTCGCGACTCGATCCGGCGACATGCGGTCCTCGCCGCCGCGGAGAGGGTGGAGGTCGTGCCCGCGGTCTTTGTCGAGCGTGCCGAGCTGCTGGGCTCTCTTGCGCTGGCGCTCAGGGCCTGGAACCCCGCGCTCGCCGCACGCGTCTGATCAGAATTTTCTGAGCGATGGGCAGGTTGGTGGGGAGGTGAAGTTCGGCGCCGCTTTGGTGGGAGCGATCCTGGTCTTCCTCGTCCTCCGGGACGCGTTCGAAACCATCGTTCTCCCCAGGCGCGTTTCTGGGCGGCTGCGAGTTTCGAAGATCTTCTACCAGCTCTCCTGGCAGCCCTGGGCGGCGATCGGCCGCCGCATGCGCGCCGGCGAAAGGCGCGAGAGCTACCTCAGCACCTACGGGCCGATCTCACTTCTCGTCCTGATCGGCCTGTGGGGAGCGATCCTCATCACCGGGTTCGCGCTGCTGCAGTGGGCGGCGGGTTTCGACTTCAGCACCGTGATCACCGCGCTCTACGTGAGCGGCTGGACGTTCACGACGCTGGGCATCGGCGACTTCGCGCCCAAAACCGACGCGGCTCGCCTCGTCACCGTGGTCGAGGCGGGGTTCGGTTTTGCGTTTCTGGCTGTCGTCATCTCGTACCTTCCCGTCCTCTACCAGGGCTTCTCGCGGCGCGAGACGACGATCTCGATGCTGGACGAGTGGGCGGGCTCGCCGCCCAGCGCCGGCGACCTTCTGCGCCGAGCCACGGAGGCGGGCGAGGTGAAGGAGCTCATACCTCTCATGACCACGTGGGAGCAGTGGACCGCGGAGCTGCTCGAGAGCCATCTCTCGTACCAGGTGCTGTGCTATTTCCGATCGCAGCACGAGAACCAATCGTGGGTCGCTGCCCTGACCGCCATCCTCGACTTTTCAACGCTCTGGCAGGCAAGCAAGGCAACCGGCCGCACATGGCAGGCGCGTCGCGTGTACGCGATGGGCCGGCACGCGTTGGGCGACCTGAGCCAGGTCCTGCGCGCCAGCCCGAAATTCGATGCTCCGGACCGCCTGTCCGAGCCGGAGCTCGCAGCCCTCGTCGAGCTCCTGTCCAGCGCCGGCATCGCAGTCGATCCAGTCGCGTTCCGCGACCGTTTGAAGAAGCTTCGCAAGGGCTACGAACCATACGCAGAGGCTCTGAGTCACGAGCTGCTGATGGAGCTTCCCCCGTGGATGCCGCTCCGGACGCGAAAGGACAACTGGGAGACGACGGCCTGGGAGGGCGCCGCGCCGGGCGAATCCCTCCACTAAGTTCATTCGGCCCACCCGACAATACGTTCCGTTGGCTGCGACCCCGGGCATCGTCGAATCCACGCGTAGCTTCGAGCGCTGGCTGCGGGGTCGAATCCCGCTCCGCCAGCACGAGCTCGACTACAAGCACGAGATCATGGCGGCCGACACGTTCAGCTTTTTGCGCGCGACCTTCTATAGATGGGCAGAGCTGGTGCCGCAGGCCTTGCCCGAGCTGATGGAGGCGCCGCGCGTGCTCGCGGTCGGCGACCTCCACGTGGAGAACTACGGCACCTGGCGAGACGTGGAAGGCAGGCTGGTGTGGGGCGTCAACGATTTCGACGAGGCGTACCGGATGCCCTACACGTTCGACCTCGTCCGGCTGGCCACGAGCGCCGGCCTGGCCGCAGCCGAGGGCCACCTCAACATCGACCTCAAGCAGGCGTGCGCCGCGATCATCGCCGGCTACACCGGCGCGCTGCGAGCGGGCGGCCGGGCCATGATCCTCTCCGAGAACGACCGCTGGCTCCGCAAGCTGGCGACCGGCCGGCTGCGCGACCCGGTTGTGTTCTGGGCGCGCATGCAGGCGCTGCCGACCGCGCGGGGTTCGCTGCCTGCAAGCTTGAAGGCGCTGCTGGTCCGCCGTCTTCCGGACGGAGCCGGCGGCGTGCGTTTCGTGCGGCGCCGTTCGGGACTGGGGAGCCTGGGCCGCGAGCGCCTGGTCGCGATCGCCGACTGGTGTGGCTCGGCTCTGGCCCACGAAGCCAAGGCGCTGGCCCCGTCGGCATGGGAGTGGGCTCACGGGGAGCACGCCACCGGGCGGATCCACTACCTCGACCTGGCCGCCGCCGCGGTGCGCTGCGCCGACCCGCTCACCGAGGTGCGCGAGGGCTGGCTCCTACGCCGCCTTTCGCCGGACTGCAGCCGGATCGAGCTCGCGACTCTTCCGGTGCAGAGGGACGAAGGAAGGCTGCTTCGGGCCATGGGGTGGGAGACGGGCAACGTCCACCTGGGCACGCGCGGCGCCGGCAAGGCCGTCCTCGCCGACCTCAAGCGCCGCAAGCCCGCCTGGCTGCGCGAAGCGGCGACCAGGATGGGTCGGCTGGTGCGCGACGACTGGAAGGAGTGGCGCGCCTCGGCTCCCCGCCGTGCGGGGAGCTCCCCCGCGAAGCGGGGGTGAGGGGACCGCAAACCGCCATCCTGAGAGCGAACGGGTCAGAGGACTTTCGAGAGAAACGCCTTCGTCCGCTCGTGACGGGGGTTGGACAGCACGTCGCGTGGTTTGCCGGCCTCGACGATCACCCCGCCATCCATGAAGACCAGGCTGTCGCCAACCTCTCGGGCGAAGCCCATCTCGTGGGTGACCACGACCATGGTCATGCCGTCCTTCGCGAGGCCGCGCATGACGTCGAGGACGTCGCCCACGAGCTCGGGGTCGAGCGCTGATGTGGGCTCGTCGAAGAGCATCAGCTTCGGCTCCATCGCCAGCGCCCGGGCGATGGCGACGCGCTGCTGCTGGCCTCCCGAGAGCTGGTTGGGGTACGCGTCGACCTTGTCGGCCAGGCCGACCCGATCGAGGAGCTTGCGTGCCCGCGCCTCCGCCTTGGCCCGGCCGTCTCCCTTGACGCGGAGCGGGGCCTCCACGATGTTCTCGAGCGCGGTCATGTGCGGGAACAGATTGAAGCGCTGGAAGACCATGCCGATCTCCGAGCGCTTCTTGCAGACCTCGGAATCGGGCAGCTCGTAGAGCTTGTCGCCACGCTCCTTGTAGCCGACCAGCTCCCCGTCCACAGACAGCCGGCCGGCGTCGATCTTCTCCAGGTGATTGATGCAGCGGAGGAAGGTGCTCTTGCCGGATCCCGACGGGCCGATGATGCACATCACGTCCTTCGGATTGACCTCGAGGTCGATTCCGCGCAAGACCTCGAGCCTGCCGAAGCTCTTGTGCACCGCCTCCGCTTTGACCATCGGTTCCGCGCTCATCTGTGTTCGCTGGGCAAGAATACCGACACGTCAGGCGCCGTCGGCGGGGGCGCGTGGAACGTGAAGAGCAAACGCCGGAAACGTTGAAACGGCGTGGGCGGCAGCTCGCGCTGAGCTCCCCTCGCGTAATAGCGCTCGATGTAGTACTGGCCTACGGTGAGGATCGAGGTCATGACCAGGTACCAGATGCTGGCCACGATGGCCATCTCGATGACGGTGAAGTAGACGTTCGAGACCTGTTGTGATCGGGTGAAGAGCTCGGGCACGGCTGCAATGACCGCCAGCGACGTGGTCTTCAACATCGAGATGGTCTCGTTGCCGGTCGGAGGGATGATCACCCGCATCGCCTGCGGAAGGATGATCCGGCGCATGACGAGCAGGCGGTTCATGCCCAGCGCCTGGGCGGCCTCGGTCTGGCCATGCTCGACCGAGATGATCCCCGCACGCACGATCTCGGCCATGTAGGCGGCTTCGTTGAGACCCAGGCCGAGGGTGGCTGCGATGAAGGCGTTGATCAGCGAGTTGGTGCCTACCTGCCACACAAACGTGGTGCCTGGGATGCCTAAACCGATGTGCGGAAGAACGGCATTCAGGTTGTACCAGAAGAAGATCTGGACCAGGACAGGCGTGCCGCGAAAGAACCAGATGTATACCCAGCTCACCCATGACATCACAGGGTTTGGCGACAGCCGCATCACCGCCAGGGTGATGCCGAGCACGATCCCGATCACCATCGCGAGGACGGTCAGCTCGATGGTGATGACGATCCCTCCGAGGATGAATGGGCGAAAGAGCCACGTCCATACCGCGTCCCACGAAAGGTTCGGGGCCGTCGCTACGGTGTAGACGATGTCGCCGGCGAGCGCCAGGACCACCACCGCCGACACCCACCGCCACGGGTGGCGGACCGGTATCGCCTTGATCGCCTCAGGCCGCCGTCCGGCCTGCGGGCCGGGAGCCGGCGGTCTTGAGGCGATCTCGGTCACTTCAGCTCTTCAGGGACTTCCTCAGTAGGACGGGACGCAAGTCGCGCCGATGGAGTTGTTGTTGTTGAGCGTGACGTCCGAGCTGGCGACTGCGCCGTCGGTGACGTTCCAGTTCTTGAGGATGCTGGAGTAGTAGCCGTTGTTGTCGATCAGGTACTTGACGGCGTCCGTGATGGCCTTCTCCAACGGGCTGCCCTTGACCATGGCGATGCCGTAAGGCGCCACGCTGCAAGGCTTGCCGCCGATCTTCACCTTTCCGCCCAGCTGCTTGACCTGGTAGTCGGCGACGGGCTGGTCGAGCCAGCCGAAGTCGGCCCGACCCGAGAGCAGCGCGGAGTTGGCGTCGGTCTGGGTCGAGAAGCTCAGGACCTTGATGTCCTTGCCGGCCGGGCAGTTGTTCTTGTCACCGGAGATCGCGGTGCCACCCACCGACTGGCCCATGTAGCCCCAGGCGTCGCTCTCCTCGACCGTGCCCGATTCCACGGCGACGCTGTGGCCGCACATGTCGGCTGCGGTGTTGATGGTGGGCCCGCCGGGCTTCTCCAGCCAGGCCTCGCCCGCCTTGTAGTACGTGACGAAGTCGATTCCGCTCCCCTCGCGGGCAGCGGTTGGACTCCAGCTCGAGATGCTGAAGGCGTAGCGCGGCTTGTCACCGCCCGCGACTTCGCTCGGGGTGCTGGCCTTGAGCTGGGCGATGATGTCGTCGAAGGTGACGTTGTTGAAGGTGCAGACGACGCCCATCACCTTGCAGATCGCGTTGCCCAGGTCGATGTCCCAGCCGGTGATCGCCCCGGTGTTCGGGTCGACGAACTCGTTGGGGGCGTAGGTGGCGTCGGTCGCGATCTGGATCGGAGATCCCGCCAGCGAGCTCGGAACCTCGCCGGCGATGCTCGCCACCTTGCTCGGCCCGCCCGAGGTCGCGGTGGTGGGGGAGGAGCCGCAGGCACCCACCAGGATGGCTGCCACCAGCACCAGGACGGATTTGCGCGCGTTCATCTCAACCTCTCCTTCGCAGCTTTCGGACGATCAGCGGGATTGTAATTCCTGCCCTTTCCGGTCGCTTACGGGTCCCCTATGAGCGGCAGCCTATCATCGTCTTCAATGGCGCGTAGGCGGCTGAATGGCGCGTAGGCGGCTGAATGACGCGTAGGCGGATCGGGGTGGCGACGCTCGCGCTTGGATTGCTCGGGTCTCAGGCCGGGCACCTGCTCGCCTACCAGGTCCGGTACGGAGCGGCGGCGCAGCAGCTGCAGAGCTCGGGCGCCCATGCGTATTTCCCGCTTCTGGCCAAGACCGCGCTCGGGGTGGGCGCCTGCGCGCTCATCGGCGGCCTGCTGCTCGTGGGCCTGGCCCGCCTTCTCACCGGCCGGCGCGTCCGGTCCGCCTCCGAGCCGTCTTACCTGAGCCTGCTCGCCGTCCTGTTCAGCATCCAGCTGGCGGCGTTCGCGGTCCAGGAGCTCGGTGAGGCGGTGATCGGCGGGCTCAGCACCGGGACCGCCGTCGACCTGCTGCTCTGGGGCACGCTCGGCCAGCTGCCGATCGCCGCCTTCGCGGCGTTGACTCTGCGGTGGCTGTGCGCGCGCATCGAAGGGGCCGTCGGCGCGATTCGAGCGCTTGCCGGTCCGAGCTTGCCGGCCAGGCCGCCGGCGGCCGTTGCGATTCCGGTCCCTGCAGCGCCGGGCCGCCCGCTGCAGACCTTCTTGGTGGCAGCCTCATCGCTTACCAGGCGCGGTCCGCCCTCCTACTCGCGCATCCGAACGTACTGATTCGCGGCGCGCACGCGCGCGCTCAATCTCAAGAAGGAGGAATCGTCGTGAATCGCTATCGCATCCCCATCGTCGTCGCCGTGGTGGTGATCTTCGCCGCCGTCGGCGCGGTCCTATCTTCGCCGGCCAGAACGGCGGCGGCCAGAACGTCACGCTCAACGTGACTGTGACCGGAGCCAGGTCGATGTCGCCTGACACGCTTTCCGCGCATCACAACGACACCGTGACCATCAATGTCACCAGCGACACTGACGGTGAGGTGCATGTGCACGGCTACGACATCCACTTCGAGACCGAGGCCGGCCAGGTCGTCTCGCAGACGTTCAAGGCTGTGAACACCGGCGACTTCGAGATCGAGTGGGAGTCCACCAGCGCGCACCTCGGCCACCTCGTGGTGAGCTGATGCTTGCCACCGGCATTCTCCTGCACGGATTCGGGCAGCGCTACGACCTGCCCGCCTCGCTGGCCCTGTACCTGTTTGCAGCCGCCGGCGTGGTCGTCATCTCATTTGTGCTGGTCGTGACGTTCGCGGGGGACCAGGTGGGCGCCAAGGCCATCCGGTATCCGCGCCGCGAGGTGCCCTTCCTGACGCGCGTCGCCCGCTCACCGTGGCCGCGCGGTGCCGGCGGCGTGGTGGGCGTGCTCGGCCTCGCGGCGATCATCATCACGGGCCTGTTCGGGTCCAGCAAGCCCGAGCTCAATCCCGCCGAGTACCTGACCTGGATCTACTTCTGGGCGGCGACGGTGATCCTGTCAGGGCTCGTCGGCAACCTCTGGTACCTCCTCAACCCCTGGGCGGCGATCTACGACGCCGTCGCCCGATTCTTTCGACCCGGTCCGGTCTGGAAGCTGCCCGACATCGGCATCTGGCCGGCTGTCGCAGCCTACTTTGCGTTCGCCTGCCTCGAGCTCACCAGCGGCATGGCCAACCGGCCCTGGATCGTGGCGATCGTCGCCCTCGCCTATTCCGCCGTCATCCTGGCCGGGATGTTCCTTTTCGGCCGCGACGAATGGCTCCAGCGCTGCGAGGCGTTCACGGTCCTGTTCGGGATCGTCGGAAGGTTCAGCCCACTCGAAGCCGAGCGGGACGAGCGGGGCCGCATCACCGCGGTGAATGTCCGGCCGTGGGGCGTCGGGCTGCTGCAGCCGAGCCCTGCGGGTTGGGACAGGGTGATGTTCGTGATCCTCATGCTGAGCAGCCTTGCCTTCGACGGCATCGAGGCCACCCCGTCCTGGCAGGACTTCACCATCAACCTCGAGCCGCTCTGGCTGCCACTGGGCGCATGGGGTTTTTTCATCGAGAAGACGGCGGGACTGGTTCTGCTCACCGGCGCGTTCCTGCTCATCTTCGTCGCTTTCATGGAGATGGTCATCTACTTCGGCAACCGGCGGCTCGACCTCAAGGCGACGGTCACGGCATTCGCCCTGACGCTGGTGCCCATCGCCATCGTCTACAACGCCGCGCACAACTACAGCTACGTCGTGGTGCAGTCGCAGGGTTTGATACCCCTGCTCAACGACCCGCTCGCCAGGGGATGGCATCTCTGGCCGGCGGTCGCCGCCTACAAGCCGAGCTTTGCGCTGGCCCAGGCTTCGACCGTCTGGTTCGCCCAGATCATCCTGATCGTCCTCGGGCACGTCATTGCGGTGTATCTCTCGCACCTCAAGGCCGGCGAGAAGTTCCGCACCGCCCAGCGTGTGCTCCTCAGCCAGTACCCGATGCTGCTGCTGATGGTGATGTACACCATGACCAGCCTGTGGATCCTGGCGCAGCCGATCACGGCCGGAGGCTGATGCCGGCGCAGACTGAACGTTCACGTTAGGAGTCAATTGAGCTGGCCGCTGGATCCCACCGTCTACGCGGGCCTCGTGGCCGTGTTCCTTGGTCATGCCTGGCTGGCGCGCCGAGTCGACGACGCGCAGCCCCGGCACACCTTCTACTTCGGCCTCGGGCTGCTCACGCTGTGGGTCGCGCTGGAGACGCCGATCGACACCATCAGCGATCAGTACCTCGACAGCGTCCACATGCTGCAGCACGTGTTGCTAGGGTTCGTCGCGCCGCCGCTCATGCTGCTCGGACTGTCGCCGCGGATGGCCGGCGTGCTGTCGAGCTTCCCGTTCGTGAGGGCGATCACCGAGCCGATCGCGGCCCAGGTCATCGCCGCGGCCGTGATGATCGGCTGGCACGTGCCTGCGCTCTACGACGCGACCCTTCGCTCGGAATCGCTGCACGTCGTCGAGCACCTCATGTTCATCGCCGCCGGGCTGGTGCTCTACTGGCCCGTGCTGCAGGCGACGTCCGTGAATGCGCGCTGGCAGCTGTCGCCCGGATTCAAGCTCCTTTACCTCCTCGCCGCCACGCTGCCGCAGGACGGGGTCGCCCTCGTCCTTCTCTTCTCGCGCGAGCCCTTCTACGAGTTCTACGTGCATGTGCCGCGGCTCGTCCCGTCGCTGACGGCGCTGATCGACCAGACCATGGCCGGAGCCGTGCTGATGGTCCTGGGCAAAGCGACGTTCACGGTCGCGGGCCTGGCGGTGTTCTTCCGATGGTTCGGCGGCGAGCACGCAGCCGACCAGGCGGGATTGCGGCCTCTAGGCCGGACCTGACATCGACATGCACGCGCGCCCGCCGCACTCGCCGGCGAGCCAGTGCGCCAGCTGCGGGGTGAGGGTCTGGGTGGTGGCGCCTTTGGCGAGGATGACTGTCAACTCCTTGGTGCACACCACGCCGTAGCCGGCGCCAAAAGCGCTGCGGACGACCGAGCGCAGCTCGCCCTCGTCGTTGCCGTCGGAGGCTAGATCGATGGCGATGTCGTCGACGCCGGCGCTCACCGGATCGAGCTGCGGCCCGTCCGTCTGCAGGATCGGGATCTGGTAGATGTGGGAGCGGGTCGCCAGGTGGGGCAGCAGCTCCTGGGTCGCGGCGACGCCGGCAGTAGGCGGAATGGTTTCAAGACAAGATTGAATGTCGGCGGCCGTGGGATTGGAAACGTAATTGCCCAGCTCCGCCAACGGGTTCACCGCGACGCTCAGCACGGCGGCTGCCGCGAGCACCGCGAGGGCCATGCGCGCGCTGATGGTCGCGGAACTTCTCGTCGACCAGAAGCGGTTCACTCTTGCGGCGCCGTCGACGGCTGCAAAGGCCAGGATGGGAGCGGAGAGCATCGAGTACTGCATGTGGAAATTCCAGACTTCCGGAATGTCGTTCCAGAACCGCTCGAGAAAGGATGGAATCGCGATCAGCGCCAAGGGCGAGATGAGCGGCAGGAAGAGCCAGTTGCCGAACGATGCTATCCAGACCCGTGCCTTGGCGATCGGGGTGAACAGGAGCTCCAGGCTCGCGATCGGGTGCTCGACCACGTGAAGAATTGAGCTGGCCGGGCCGCTGCCGAGACCCTGGTACGTCCAGTGGCGATATGGCAGCCCGCCCAGCGCGGGCATGACCACGCCCAGGAGAAGCGCGAACCACGCAGCGTTCACGGCCATCACGCCGGCTCCCAGCAGGAACCTTCGCTGCACGACCAGGATGTAGAACCCGAGCGCGATCAGGGTGAGCGCCACGTCCTCCCTCGAGAGCATCGCCACGGCAACCATCGATGCCAGCAACCGGTTGCGGCGGGTGACGGTCGCGTAGAGCGCCCAGGAGACGGCTGCCACCGCGACGACGACGTGATGGAAATCGAAGACGACGCCCGCGAGGATGCCCCAGTACAGGTAGAAGGAGGCCTGGAACGCCAACCCCGCGCGCTCGCCGAGCTGCTGGGCGCCCCACAGGTAGACGGGGACCCCGGCAAGGGCCAGCAGTACGCCCTGTGCCAGCAGAAGCACGGCGGCGGAGTCCCAGATCCAGAACAGCGGCGCGAGCAGCATGAGGATCGGGTGGAAGTGGTCGCCCAGCAGGTTGGGGATGCCAATGACCGTGTTGGGGATGATCTCGAAGTGGCTGTAGCCCCACACCGTCTGTGTCTGAGTGGCCAGGTCCAGCGTGCTGCCGAACTGGTTGTGCCGGTAGAGCGAGATGGCCGAGTAGGCCGCGGCTGCGAGGATCGCCATCGCGCCGGCCGCGGTCGGCGCGGCCGGCAGCCGGCGCACCGCACCAGGTTGCGTACGATGTGCGCTGCTTGTCAACACCCGATGGCCGCCTCAGCGGGCTGAGCCTGGTCATGCCGGCGCACAACGAGAGCGAGAATCTTCGTTGGCTTCTGCCTCATGTCAACGACGTGCTGCCGCGCATCGCACAGCGCTTCAACGTGATCATCGTCGACGACGGGTCCACCGACGGCACAGGTCGCATCGCCGAGTCAATCGCCGGCGACCTCAGCATGGGGCTGCGTGTCGTCCGGCACGAGCACAAGTCCGGATATGGGGCCGCGGTCGGCGATGGGCTGCGTGCCGCGGATCTCGACTTCACGGCTTTCACCGACGCAGACGGACAGCTCGACGTGGCCGACCTCGCTCTGCTCGTCCCTCATCTGCAGGAGGCGGACCTCGTCGGCGGCTGGCGCCTCATGCGCGAGGACCCCGCGTTTCGCTCGGTGATCAGCGGTGTGTTCAACACCCTGGTGCTGTTCACGCTTCGGATCCCCGTCAAAGATGTCAACTGCGCGCTCAAGGTCATTCGCACCGACATGCTCCGGCGCTTCGAGCTGCATTCGCGGAGCGCGCTCATCAATGCCGAGCTCTACTGGAAAGTGCAGGAGCACGGAGGCAAGTACGTCCAGGTCGGCGTCCCGCATCATCCGAGGCGCATGGGCCGCCGTTCGGGCGGACGGTTGATACCGATCCTGCGCGCTATGAAGGAGCTGGTGGAGATCCGCTTCCGAGGTCCCGGGTCAGCCTCGCGGAGAGACTGACGGAGCGGTCGCAACCCTCCGGCGGCTCGTCGAGGGCGCCCTGAACCGGTCGCGCCCACCGAAGCGCCAGTCGACACGGGGCGCGAAGAGCTCGGGCTTGATTCGCTTCTTGTAGCGTTCGACCAGGCCGATCACGCGGTCGATGAGCGAATCCTCCAGGCCGTGCGGTACCAGCCCGAGGTCGAGCAGGCGCTGGTGCCTGGCGTTGTAGTAATGCGCCTCCATCTCCGTCCGCGGGTTGGGTAGGTGCTCGATGCTCGTCTCCAGGCCGTGCGCCCTTCGCGCCGACCGGACGCGTTCTGCCAGCTGCTCGACGCTGAACTGCTCGGTGAACTGGTTGAAGACGCGAAACTCACCGCGATCCGGAGGGTTGAGCACCGCGAGCTCGACACATCGCACCGTGTCGCGGATGTCGAGAAAGCCGCGCGTCTGGCCACCTTTGCCATAGACCGTGAGCGGGTGCCCCACCGCCGCCTGTGCGCAGAAGCGGTTGAGCACTGTGCCCCAAATGTCGTCGTAATCGAATCGGGTCCGCAGCTCGGAATGCAGGTCGGTCTCCGGAGTGCCCGAGCCATAGACGACGCCCTGGTTGAGGTCGGTCGCCCTCAGGCCCCAAGCACGGCACGTGAACATGATGTTGTGGCTGTCATGAACCTTGGACAGGTGGTAGAACGAGCCAGGCTGCTTGGGATACGGCAGTCGATCCTTGCGGCCGTTGTGCTCGATGTCGATGAAGCCCTCTTCGATGTCGATGTTGGGCGTGCCGTACTCACCCATCGTCCCGAGCTTGACGAGGTGGCAGTCCGGCGCCGACTCGCGCAGGGCGAACAGAAGGTTCAGGGTGCCGACCACGTTGTTGACCTGCGTCTCGACCGCATGCGGCCCGCTGATCATCGAGTACGGTGCCGAGCGCTGCTCCGCAAAATGGACGACGGCGTCCGGCTGGTACTGGGCGATGAGCGCGGTGGCGTCTGGCAGCGACGTCAGGTCCAACCGCTCCCAGGTGATCTGCTTGCCGCTGACCTGCTTCCATCGCGCGACCCGCTGCTTCATCCCCGCGATGGGGACGAGGCTCTCGGTGCCGCACAGCACATCCCAGCGCCTCCGGATGAGGCTGTCAGCGGCGACGACATCGTGACCCTTGGTCGAAAGATGGAGCGCCGTCGGCCACCCGAGGTACCCATCAGCGCCCAGAACGACCACGCGCATCAGGGCAATCCTAGCGTGGCCGCCCTCTGCGCAGAATGGCGCTTGCGGAACCACGTCCATGTCTGCTCGAGGCCTGAGTTGATGCCAACCTTCGCCTTCCATTGCAGGTATCGGTTGGCACGGGTGGGATTGAGGCACACGCGGCGAACCTCGAATTCCCTCGCAGGCAGGTATTCGAACCTCGTGCGACGGCCCGACTCGGCCAGCAGGCGTTTCACGATCGTGTTGATGCTGGTCTCGCGCCCGGTGCCGATGTTCACCTCGCCCGCGAGGCGGCCGAAGACAGCGGCCACATTGGCGGCGGCGACGTCTCGCACGAAGACGAAGTCGCGCGTCTGACCGCCGTCGCCGTAGATGCGCGGCGCGGCGCGCTCCAGCAGCCGGTAGCACGTGATGGCGATGACACCCGCCTCGCCCGTGCCGTCCTGGCGCGGGCCGTAGACATTGCCGTAGCGCAGGGCGAGGGTCGAGACCGCGTGCCTCAATCCCAGCGCCGCCATGTAGACCTCTTCGGAACGCTTGGCGGCGCCGTACGCGGACAGGGGAGACGGTCGGTAGACCTCGCGGGCAGGCAGTTGCGCGCCCTCGCCGTAGATCGTCCCGCCCGAGGATGCGGTCACGATCCGGCCCGCGCCGGCCTTGATGGCGGCGTCGAACAGCCCGACCGTGCTGGCCAGGCTCATCTTCACGTGGTCGCCCGGGTCCCGTGCGGCTCTTTGCACGCCGCCCTTGGAAGCGAGGTGGAGGACGACTTCGGGCTTGAAGGCCGCGAGGGCTTTGGCGGCCGCTTCGGAGCCGCAGTCCGCGGATACCACTTCGACGTCCGCCGGCAGCGGCTCACCGCAGGGATGGCTGTTGTCGTCGATGACGAGCACTGTCGCGCTCGCGGCGACCAGCATCTCGACCGTGTGCGTGCCGATGAAGCCGGCGCCGCCGGTGACGGCGATGCGGGCGCTCGTAGGACCGACCTGCTGGGGCAGCTACTCGCCCTCCGCTGCCGCGGCTGCCACCGGCTCCGGCGACGTCTGTCCGTGGAGGCGCAGGTATGCCACCAGGCCGGCAAGAGCCAGAGGCAGAGTCGAGACCGCGCGCAGCAGCACGGCGACCGTCGCCGAGACACTCACATTCACGCCATAGCCGGCGAGGACCGTGACCAGGATCGCGTCGGATGCACCGAGCCCGAACGGCAGCGTCGAAAGGATCCCGCCGACTTGCGATATGGCGTAAACCCCCACGGCCTGGGTGATGCGTATGGAGTCGCCCAGGCTGTTGACGATGAGCAAGACCTGGTAACCGCTCACGACGTAGATCGCGAGCGTGATGGCGGAAGTCTGGATGAGGAGCAATGGAGATCGCATCAGCTTGCGCAGGTTGTCCACCATCCCCAGCGCGCCCTCCGCGAACCGGTTGAGCAGGCGTCCGCTGGTGGCGCGCGTCAGGATCCAACGCTCGATCGCGGGTGGCGCCACGAGCTCGACGGCGACCGGAGCCAGGGTGGCCGCCAGCAGTCCCACCGCGACCCCGACCCAGCCGACCAGGCCATGCCTGGGCAAGATGATCAGCAGCACCGCAAGCGCAACCAGCAGGTACAGGCTGTACAGGCGCTCGAAAGTGACCACGCCGGCTCCATCGCGGAGAGGGACCGATTGCGTACGCCTCCACACATAGGCTCGCACGTAATCGCCGCTGGCGGCGGGGGTGATGCTGCTCGAGGTCTGCCCGACGAGCTGCACCGGGACCATCGAGCGGAACGTAACCTTGTGGCCCAGGAAATTCAGGACGACCTGGGCGCGGATGGCGCGAAGCGCGACGATGGGGACGTTGACCACCAGCGCGCCCAGCAGCGGAAGCGCCGCGACTTCCTGCAGGGAGGCCCAGATCGCTGCTGGATGGCTGACCCAGATGACCGCGGCGCCGATGAGAAGGCCGACGATCAACGCCAGCGCCCGCCCCGGTCTCCACGACCGAAGGCGCGGCCCGGAGCCACGGCTCATGCGGTCAATCTGATTCGAAGGCGGCCCCGCCTCTGGGGCCGCGGCGCGGCTCCGATACGACGCTCTCGTGTAGATGACCCGACAGCTTAGCCTGGATGCACCGGCCGCGCGGAGCCTCTTCCCCCGTGCCTCAGCCGGTCGGAGCGAGCGAGGTTTCGGAAAGCGCTCGAATCAGGCCGGGATAGACTTTCCACCGTGGCGCCCAGAGAGCTTCCCAGCCGCGCCCTGTACGAAGGTCGCGATCGCGCAGCCGCGCGTGCGTTTCTGCATGCGATAGGACTGACGGCCGAGGACATCGCCAAGCCCTTCGTGGGCGTTTCCAACTGCTGGCTCGAGACCATGCCTTGCAACTTCGGGCTGCGCGAGCTCGCGGTCCCGGTCAAGGCCGGTATCCGCGCCGCAGGCGCGAACCCGATGGAGTTCAACACCATTGCGATCTCCGACGGCATCACGATGGGCAGCGAGGGGATGAAGACCTCTCTGGTCAGCCGCGAGGTCATCGCCGACTCGATCGAGCTCGTCGGCCGCGGGCACCAGTTCGATGCGATGTGCGCCATCTGTGCGTGCGACAAGACCATCCCCGCGTCGGCCATCGCACTCATCCGGCTCGAGCGCCCGGGCATCCTGCTTTACGGCGGCTCGATCATGCCGGGGCGCTTTCGCGGCCAAGAGGTCGCGGTGGGCGAGGTGTACGAGGCGATCGGGGCCGTCGCCGGCGGCAAGATGAGCGAGGCCGACCTGGCCGAGCTCGAAGCGGTCGCGTGTCCGGGCCCCGGCGCGTGCGGCGGCCAGTACACCGCCAACACGATGTCGATGGTGATGGAGGTGATCGGGCTCTCTCCATATGGCTTCAACTCGATCCCGGCCATGGATCCTGGCAAGCCGCGCGCGGCGGAGGCGGCCGGCCGGCTGATGCAGTCAGTGCTGGAAAACGACCTGCGGCCTTCGCGGATCCTCACGCGCCTCGCGTTCGACAACGCGATCGCCGCCGTGGCCGCGAGCGGCGGGTCCACCAACGCGGTGCTGCACCTGCTCGCCATGGCCCGCGAGGTCGGCGTCGAGCTGCACATCGACGACATCGATCGCATCAGCCGGCGCACGCCGCTGCTCTGCGACCTGAAGCCCGGCGGCCGCTTCGCTGCTGTCGAGCTGCACCGCGCCGGCGGCATCGGAGTACTCACGAAGCGATTGATCGATGGCGGCTTTGTCGATGGCGACGCGCTCACGGTCAGCGGCCGCACGCTGGGCGAGGAGTGCGAGGCGGTCGAAGAGACCCCGGGCCAGGAGGTCGTGGCACCGCTGGCGCGCCCACTGCGGGACGAAGGTGGCCTCGTGGTCTTGCGCGGCTCGCTGGCACCTGAGGGTTCGGTGGTCAAGGTCACGCAGCACACACCCACCACGCACCGCGGCCCAGCGCGCGTCTTCAACCGCGAAGAGGATGCCTTCGCAGCGGTCACGGGTGGCAAGATCAAGGCCGGCGACACCGTCGTGATCCGCTACGAGGGACCGCGCGGCGGCCCGGGCATGCGCGAGATGCTGCAGGTCACGGCCGCGATCGTCGGAGAGGGCCTGGGGGAGACCGTCGCCATGGTGACCGACGGCCGCTTCTCGGGTGCTACGAGGGGATTGATGATCGGGCACGTCGCGCCGGAGGCCGCGGCCGGCGGCCCGCTCGCCGCGCTCCAGGATGGCGACATGATCGACATCGACGTCGGGGACCGCAGCCTGGCCGTTGAAGGAGTCGACATCGCTGCTCGCCTGAAGGGTTGGTCGCCTCCGGAACCGAACTACCGCAAAGGCGTGCTCGCCCGCTACGCGCTGCTGGTGGGGTCCGCTTCGGAGGGAGCGATCCTCAAGCCGTAATCATTTGACCGCAGGCAGCCAGGCCGCGCGGCGCGACTCGTAGGCGGTGATCGATGCTTCGTGGCGCTCGACGAGCGCGATCTCATCCAGGCCTCCGAGCAGGCAGTTGCGCGCGAAGGCGTCGATGTGGAATCGATACGCAAAGCCCTCACCGCGCACCTCCTGCGCCTCGAGGTCGACGGTGACCCGCGCCGCCGGGTCCTCGGAAGCGAGGTCGAGCAGGTGTCGCACCTGGCTGTCGGGCAGGGTCAACGCGAGCAGCCCGGTCTTGTAGCAGTTGGCCCGGAAGATGTCGGCGAAGCTGGGCGCCACGATGGCGCGGTACCCGGCGTCGCGGATCGCCCACGGGGCGTGCTCGCGCGACGATCCGCAGCCGAAGTTGGCGCCCGTGACGAGCACCGCGGCCCCTTTGTGCTCAGGCCTATCGAGCGCGAAGTCCGCTTCGCCGCGCCAGTCATAGAAAAGGAAAGGCCCGTAGCCGGTGCGCTCGACGCGCTTCAGGAACTGCTTGGGGATGATCTGGTCGGTGTCGACGTCGGCGCGGTCGAGAGGCGCCATCCGGCCGGTGACGCGCTTGACAGGGTCCATCGCCTAGAGGAGCTCCCGGACATCGACTACGTGGCCGGTCACCGCGGCGGCCGCCGCCATGGGAGGGCTCATCAGATGGGTGCGTCCGCCGGCGCCCTGCCGGCCTTCGAAGTTGCGGTTGCTGGTCGAGGCGCACCGCTCGCCGGGCGCGAGGATGTCGGGATTCATGCCCAGGCACATCGAGCAGCCCGCGCTGCGCCACTCGAAGCCCGCGGCCTTGAAGATCGCGTCGAGGCCCTCGTCCTCCGCCGCGCGCTTCACCGTGGTCGACCCCGGCACCACCATCGCGCGCACCTTCGGATGTACCCGCTTGCCCGCGATGACGCGCGCCGCGGCGCGAAGGTCCTCGAGGCGTGCGTTCGTGCACGAGCCGATGAACACGCGGTCGATGGCGATATCGGCGAGGGCCGTTCCCGGACGAAGGTCCATGTACCGCAGCGCCCGGGCATCGGTGTCCGAGCGCGGTTCGGGTATGCGCCCGGTCACGGGTGCCACCTGGCCTGGGTTCGTCCCCCACGTGATGTGCGGCTCGAGCGTGCCGGCGTCGAGGCGGATCTCACGGTCGAAGACGGCGTCCGCATCGGTCGCCAGCGTGCGCCAGCGATCGACCGCGACGTTCCAGGACGAGCCGCGCGGAGCGTGCGGCCTGCGCTCCAGGTAGGCGAAGGTGGTGTCGTCGGGCGCGACCATGCCGGCCTTCGCGCCCCATTCGATGCTCATGTTGCAGATCGTCATCCGGCCTTCCATGCTCAGGCCGCGCAAGGTCGAGCCGCGGTACTCGACCAGGTGACCCTGGCCGAGCGAGATGCCCGTGCGGCCGATCAGGCCGAGGACGACGTCCTTGGCGGTGACTCCGAGTGGAAGCTCGCCGTCGACGGTCACGGCCAGGTCGAGGGCGCGGGTTTGGGGCAGGCACTGCGTGGCCAGGACCAGCTCGACCTCGGATGTGCCGATACCAAACGCGAGGGCGCCGAACGCCCCATGGGTGGAGGTGTGCGAATCGCCGCACACGATGAGCATCCCGGGCTGGGTGAGGCCGAGCTCCGGGCCGATGACGTGGACGATGCCCTGCCGGCGGCTGCCGATCTGGTGGAGCGGGATGCCCTCGCGCCGGCAGTTCTCCGCCAGGACCTCCATCTGCTTGCGCGACAGCTCGTCGGCGGCCCGCGCGCCCCCCCGTGTGGGGACGTTGTGGTCCATGGTCGCCAGCGTCAGGTCGGGCCGGCGGACCCGCCTGCCTGACAGCCGCAGGCCTTCGAAAGCCTGGGGCGAGGTCACCTCGTGCACCAGGTGCAGGTCGACGTACAGGAGGTCCGGTTCGCCCGGGGAAGAGCGAACGACGTGGGCATCCCAGAGCTTCTGGGCGAGGGTCATGGCCATGGGGACGCCAACATTACCCAAAGCCGAAGCCGGGATTTTGTGCCCCAGATACAACCGGAGCCCGCCTTCGATCGTTAGCATGTGCATCCTCATGGCTGGGTCTTCCCGCGCTCTCGTAGTCCTGCTTGGCCTTCTGGGCCTTATTGGCCTTGGTCAGTCGGGGGCTCGCGCGACCTAACCCAAACCGTAAGAAGATCGCAAAGCCCCCGACCGAAAGGCGGGGGCTTCTTGTTTGTAAAGGAGCAATGGAGCGGAAGTGACCGGAGCGGACATGGTCCTGGAGGCGCTGGAGCGAGAAGGGGTCGACCTGATCTTCGGGTATCCCGGCGGCGCCAACCTGCCCATCTACCAGCGCCTCCCCGACCACCCGAAGCTCAAGCACATCCTGGTACGTCACGAGCAGGGTGCCGCGCACATGGCCGACGGATATGCCCGTGCCTGCGGCCGCCCCGGCGTCGTATTCGCCACATCGGGCCCCGGCGCGCTGAACCTGGTCACCGGGCTGTGCACCGCCTACATGGACTCGGTGCCGATGATCGCCATCACCGGGCAGGTCAACAGCACGCAGGTCGGCCGGGATGCGTTCCAGGAATCCGACGTCATAGGCGCCACGAGCTCCGTCACCAAGCACAGCTACCTGGTCACCAAGATCGACCAGCTTCCCCGCGTGATCCACGAGGCGTTCCATATCGCCACCACCGGGCGCCCGGGGCCGGTCCTCATCGACATCTGCAAGGACGTCCAGATGGCCGAAGCGGAAAACGTCCCGCCCGAGCGCCTGCAGATCCCCGGTTACAGGCTGAACGGGCACGTCGACCTGGAGAGCGCGCGAGCTGCGGCCGTCGCCCTGGCGGGCGCCGAGCGCCCGGTCGTCCTCGCCGGCCATGGCGTCCTGTTGAGCCACGCCGAGGGTGCGCTGCGCGAGCTTGCGGAGAAGGCGGCGGCGCCCGTAGGAACGACGCTGCTCGGGATCGGCGCCTTTCCGGTCAATCACCCGCTCTCGCTGCACATGACCGGATTCATGGGCACCGGTTGGAACCTCAAGGCGGTGCAGAACGCCGACGTTTTGATGATGGTCGGCATGCGGGTCGACGACCGTGTCACGGCGCGGCTCGCGGACTTCGCCCCGAAGGTCAAGACGTTCATCCACATAGACATCGACGGCTCGGAGATGGGCAAGAACGTACGGCCGCATATCGAGCTCGTCGCCGACGCGAAGCAGGCGCTCAACGCGATGCTCCCGCACCTCCCCGAGCCAGAGAAGAGCCGCGGCACGTGGCTGGCGCAGATCGATGCGTGGCGGGAGGAGCATCCGCTGCGCTACACGCATTCCAACGGCCACCTCCAGCCGCAAGACGTCCTCATCGACATGTACAAGAGGTGCCGCAGCGAGGCGATCGTCGTCGCCGACGTGGGCCAGAACCAGATCTGGGCGGCGCTGTGGTGGAACTACGACCGTCCCGGTCTGTTCCTCAACTCGGGCGGCTCGGGCACGATGGGTTTTGCGCTCCCCGCCGCCATCGGCGCCAAGTTCGCGCGACCCGAGCTGCCGGTATGGTGCGTCGCGGGCGAGGGCGGCTTCGTGATGACCGCGCAGGAGCTGTCGGTCGCGGTCGAGCACCAGCTCGAGGTCAAGATCGTTCTCCTCAACAACTTCTCGCTCGGGATGGTGCGCCAGTTCCAGGACGACTTCTACGGCGGCGTGCGTTCGCAGGTCGACCTCACCCACATGCCTGACTTCGTCAAGCTGGCCGAGGCCTACGGGCTGCCGGCGGTGCGGGTCGAGAAGTTCGCCGACATCGCGCCGGCCATGGATGCCGCCGAGCGAACCAAAGGACCTTTCCTGATCGACTTCCGCATCGACCCCGAGGCCAACGTCTACCCGATCGTGCCGCTGGGCAAGAGCCTCAACGACTTCTGGGAGGCGCCGGATAAATGACAGCTGGATCCCCCCACCCGCCCGCGCCTTCGGCGGGGGCGACCTCCCCACAAGGTGGGGAGGCCAGGGTGCGCGTCTTGTCAGTGTTGGTCGAAGACGGGCCGAACACTTTGAGCAAGGTGTCGGGAGTCATCCGCCGCCGAGGCTTCCACGTCCTGTCCATCTCGGTCGGCCCGAGTCCGGAACCGGGACGTTCTCGGCTCACGCTGCAGGTCGACCACGGCCACGCCGAGGCCGACCAGGTGCGTAAGCAGCTCGAGCGGCTGGTCGAGGTGGTCGAGGTCGAGGACCTCACCGGCCACGACCTGCACAGCCGGGAGCTGGTGGTGGCCCGGGTCGCCGCGTCCGACCTTTCCGAGCTGCTCCAGAAAGGGGCGAAGCTTCTCCACAGCGGCGAGGGCGGCGCGACCGTCGAGTTCGCGGGGGATGGCGGCGAAGTAGGCGCATTCGTCGACGAGCTGAAACGGCATGGAGTCCAGGACGTGGTCCGGTCGGGCCCCGTCGTCATGAGGAGAACCGCATGAAGATCCACTACGAGGTCGACTGCCCGCCCAGCCTGGACGAGCCGGTCGCGGTCATCGGGTACGGCAGCCAGGGTCGAGCCCACGCCTTGAACCTGCGCGACAGCGGCGAAGACGTCCGCGTCGGCCTCTACCCGGGCAGCAAGTCGATCGAGCGAGTGGAGGCGGACGGCCTGCGAGCGGTGCCGGTGCCCGAGGCAGTGTCAGAGGCGACCGTCGTGATGGTGCTCACTCCCGACGCGGGCCAGGGCAAGCTCTTTCGCGAGTCGATAGAAAACCATCTGCAGCCGGGCTCGATGCTCATGTTCGCTCACGGCTTTGCGATCCATTTCGCGCAGATCAAGCCCGACTCTCACATCGACGTCGCGATGATCGCCCCGAAGGGTCCCGGGCACCTGGTGCGCAGCACCTACGTCCAGGGCCAGGGCGTGCCGGCGTTGATCGCGGTGCACCAGGATGCGACCGGCAAGGCATGGCAGCGCGCGCTTGCCTACGCGCGCTCGCTCGGGGCCGGCCGCGCGGGCGTCCTCGAGACCACGTTCAAAGAGGAGACCGAGACCGACCTGTTCGGCGAGCAGGCGGTGCTGTGCGGTGGCGTGAGCTCGCTCGTCAAGACCGGCTTCGAGACCCTGGTCGAGGCCGGCTACCAGCCCGAGCTCGCTTACTTCGAGGTCCTCCACGAGCTGAAGCTCATCGTCGACCTCATGTATCGCGGCGGGCTCGGCTTCATGCGCTACTCGGTGTCGGACACCGCCGAGTACGGGGACTACGTATCGGGCCCGCGCGTGATCGACAACCAGGTGCGCGAGAACATGCGCCAGGTTCTGCGCGAGATCCAGGATGGCTCGTTCGCCGAGCGCTGGCTGGACGAGAACTCGAACGGACGCGAGAAGTTTCTCGCGATGCGAAAGAAGGACGCCGAACACCCCGTAGAAAAGGTCGGGCGCGAGCTCCGCTCGATGATGACCTGGTTGGAGCCGGTAGAAAAATGACAAAAGGATCAGACGTAGAACGCGTATACATCTTCGACACCACGCTGCGCGACGGCGAGCAGTCCCCAGGTTTCCACCTCGACGCCAACTCCAAGCTGAAGATCGCTCGACAGCTCGAGAAGCTTGGCGTGGACGTGATCGAGGCGGGATTCCCGATCTCGTCTCCGGGCGACTTCCAGGCTTGCCGCCAGATCGCGCAAGAGATTCGCGGCACGACGGTCACGGCGCTCGCGCGGGCGGTCCGCGACGACATCGATGCGGTTTGGGGTGCTATCAAGGAGGCCGAGAGTCCGCAGATCCACATCGTGCTTTCCGTATCTGACGTGCACATCGACCGCAAGCTCGGCATGACGCGCGAGCAGGTGCTCAAGCGCGGTGCGGAGATGGTCGCGTACGCGCGCTCGCTGTGTGAGAACGTGCAGTACTCGCCCGAGGACGCGGGCCGCGCGGACGTCGACTATCTCGTCGAGACCGTGGAAACGATGATCGCGGCCGGCGCCAACGTCATCAACATCCCCGACACGACCGGCTACTGCCTGCCGTTGGAGTTCGGCGACCTCGTGAGGCGCGCGATCACCGAGGCCCGCGGCAGCGACAAAGCCCTCTTCTCGGTGCACTGCCACAACGACCTCGGCCTCGCCACCGCCAATACCCTGGCCGCGATCACCGCAGGCGCGCGTCGGGTCGAGTGCACCATCAACGGCATTGGAGAGCGCGCGGGCAACACCTCGCTGGAGGAGATCGTGATGCTGCTCCGCGTACGGCAGGCGAGGCTCGGCCTCGAATGCGGCATCGACACCACCCAGATCACCCGCACATCGCGGCTGGTCGCGGAGCTGACCGGTACGCCGGTGCAGCCGAACAAGGCGGTCGTCGGCGCGAACGCGTTCGCGCATGCGTCGGGAATCCACCAGGACGGCGTCCTGAAGGACCGGCTGAACTACGAGATCATGAAGCCCGAGGACGTCGGCCTCGACGATTCCCGCATCGTGCTCACCGCGCGTTCGGGGCGGCATGCGTTCCACCATCGCCTGGGCCTGCTCGGAATCAAGCTCGCCGACGGCAAGACGGAAGCCGCATGGCAGCGCTTCCTCCAGGTGGCCGACACGAAGCGTGAGGTGACGGACGACGACCTTCGCAAGATCGCCTCGGGCGAGCCGAACGGCAACGGCCATGCGACCGCTGTCGACGCGCCCAACGACCACAACCACGTCGCCGACGCCCTGCGCCACATGATCTTCGGGTAGTCATCCGATCTTGAAGGTTGCGTACCAGGGCGAGCCTGGGGCCTATTCGGACGAGGCGGTCGCGGCGTTGTTTGCGGGCGCCGACGCGGTCGGCTTCGCAACCTTCAGGCTCACGTTCGAAGCTCTCTCGGTAGGCGCCGTCGATGCCGCCGTCCTGCCCGTGGAGAACAGCAGCGCCGGTGTCGTGCAGGAGGTGTCGGACCTGCTCTGGGAGCTGCCCGGGCTGCGCGTCGTGCGCGAGCACGTGCAGCCGGTGCAGCACTGTCTCCTCGGCTGGCCGGGACCGGTCGAGCGCGCCCTGTCGCACCCGCAGGCCCTCGCCCAGTGCAGTCGTTATTTGCACTCACGCCAGATCCGGTCGGTCGCTTTCCACGACACGGCAGGTGCGGCGCGTGCGGTCGCGGAGCAGCGGCAGCCTGGCACGGCGGCGATCGCGAGCCGGGCGGCTGCCAAGCGATACGGCCTCTACGTCCTGGCCGAATCGATCCAGGACGACTCGGAGAACCGGACCCGATTCGTCGTCGTGGAGCGGGGGAGCCCGGCGCGGCCGCTGGGCTCCCCAGCCCGTGGGGAGCTCCCCCGCGAAGCGGGGGTGAGGGGAGAGGCATCCTCAGTTTTCAAGTGCTCGCTCGCGTTCGTCGCCGCGCACCGGCCCGGCAGCCTCGCGCATGCGCTCGACTGCTTCGCCCGCCGCAGCGTCAACCTGACGCGGCTCGACAGCAGGCCGATGCTCGGCCGACCGTTCGAGTACCGGTTCTACCTCGACTTCTCCATCGACGGCGAGGTGGGAGCTCCGGCGGCGGCGGAGGCGGCGCTCATCGACCTGGAAGAGGCGTCCGCTGAGATCAAGCTGTTTGGGACCTACCCGGCCGCCTGACCGCAGCGGTTCCGCGCAGGCCGTTATATCTGTTTCAGGCTCAGCGATATAGACCCCTTACGGGAATTCGACTAAGCTCTCGTTCGTGAGGCGGCAGTCGGGTGCATCTGTTGCGCAGACCGCACCTCAGAAGTCGGAACGTAAGCGGCTGCCTGGGGTCAACCTGAGGGCGGGCTCGGTCAAGCAGGCGCGCCACGAGGCCGGACTCAGCCTCGCCCAGGTGGGCAAGGGCCACGTCACCGCTCCAGCCATCTTTCTGATCGAGACCGGGCGTACGCGCCCGTCACTGCCCACCCTCGAGCACATCGCGCGCCAGACCGGCAAGCCGGTCGAGTTCTTCCTCGCGGATCCTGGCGGCGCCGCAGACGAGACCAAAGACGGGCTGGCAGAGCTCGAGTCGCTGCTCGCGCAGGGCCAGTATGCGGACGTGATCGAGCTGGGCGAGAAGCTCCTCAGCAGGGGATCGTCGGCGTACCGCCTCGGTCCGATCCGATATAACCTCGCGCGCGCGTACCTGCAGCTTGGGAAGCCGGTGCCGGCGGGCGAGCTGCTCGCGCAGGCGTCGGCTCACTTCGAATCCATCGGGGATCAACTGATGCTTGCCGAATGCCTGGGCTCGCAGGCGTCCCTCGCGTACCTGACTCAACAGCCTGGCGCAGTGAGCATCGCCGAGCGTGCGCTCGCCCTGTGCCGGAGCCTGAAGCCGGTGCCTCAGACGACCGAATCGCGAATGCTCGGGATCCTGGCCAGCGCCCATCTTGTCGCCGGCGAATGGGAAATCGCCATGAACCTGTTCAACGAGGCCATCGAGGCCGCCGGCGCCGTGACCGACCTGCGACGCCTGGCCCTCACCTATCACGGCCTGTCCATGGCATATCGAGAGCTCGGCCAGACCGAGGCGGCGATCAGGTATGCCAACCGATCGGTGGCGCTCCTCGAGGTGCTGCGTGAGCGCGTTTCGCTCGCCCGCATCGAAAACGAGCTGGGCCTGCTCATGATGGCGAAGGGTGACAATGCCGAAGCGCGCAAGCACCTGGATCGTTCCCTGGAGCTGACGGACGAGACCGATCTCGAGGTGGGCCGCGCGAGTGTGATCCTGAGCCTGGCCGAGCTCAGCCTGCAAGAGGGCAATGTCGAAGCGGCCGGCCAGCTCGCCGAGCAAGGCCTGCAGCTGGCTGAGCGCATGCAGGAAGGGGCCACGATCGCCGAGGCGCACACGTGGCTGGGCAAGGTCGCCGAGCAGCGTGGCGACGACGCGGCCGTCGACCGTGAGTTCGAGCTGGCCCTCGAAGGGCTGAGCAAACACGCGATGCCCGAGCGGCTTCTCCAATGCCATGGTGTGTACGCGGAGATCCTCGAGCGGCGCGGCGACCTCAAGACGGCGTACGTCCACATGAAGAAGGCCCTGTCGGCGAGCCGGCCTGGGCTGCTCCGGGACAAAGCCCGCCAGACGGAGGAACGGGCCGGTTCGGCCTGATGGGGAAGTGATTCCCCCCACCCGACCAGCGCTCCGCGCGGGTCGACCTCCCCACACGGTGGGGAGGTGAATACCGCGTGCTAACGTAGCTTCAGCCCTTCCAGAATGGCCAAAACGCTTCGCAACTCCAAGCTAGCGCTTGCCGCCGAAACCGTGGTGGCCGATTACCGCCTCGCCTACAGCAGCCGGCGGGCCAGCATCATCGGGCGTGCTGAGGTCCTGCGGGGCAATGCCACCTTCGGGATCTTCGGCGATGGCAAAGAGGTTGCGCAGCTGGCGATGGCCAAGGCCTTCCGTCCCGGCGACTGGCGCGCGGGCTACTACCGAGATCAGACGTTCATGTGGGCGACGGGAATGTCGAACGTTCGCGAGTTCTTTGCGCAGCTGTATGGCAACACGAGTCTCGACGCCGACCCTGCGTCCGGCGGCCGCCAGATGGGGAACCATTTCGCGACCCGCTTCCTCGACGATCGGGGCGCATTCAAGCGGACGGCGGAGATGCCCAACTCCACGGCCGATGTTTCCAACGTCGCGGGCTGGATGCCGCGGCTTCTTGGTCTCGCCTACGCGTCGAAGCTCTATCGTAACAACACGCAGCTGCGAACGGCCCAGGACGGTTTCTCTGTCAACGGCAACGAGGTTGCGTTCGGGACTATCGGCGACGCTGCCACCAGCGAGGGCCACTTCTGGGAGACGGTCAACGCGGCGGGCGTCCTCCAGGTGCCTATGGCCCTGTCGGTCTGGGATGACGGCTACGGGATTTCGGTACCCATAAGCGCGGAGACTACGAAGAGCTCGATCTCGGAGGTGCTGCGCGGCTTCATCCCCGACGACCGGCCCGGCGTCGGCATCCACGTGCTTCGCGGCTGGGACTATGCCGCTCTCGTCGACGGATACCAGACCGGCATCGAGCGTGTGCGTCGCGAGCACAAGCCCGCGATTTTCCACATCATCGAGCTGACCCAGCCTCAGGGCCACTCAACGAGCGGCAGCCATGAGCGCTACAAGTCGAAGGAGCGGCTCCGCTTCGAGGTGGAATACGACTGCATCGCCAGGATGCGCGACTGGATGATCGAATCCGGCATCGCCGGCGAGTCGCAGATCGAAGGCTGGGAGGCGGCTGACAAGGAGGCGGTCGAGGCGGCTCGCGACCTCGCGTGGCAAGCGTACCAGAAGCCCATCCGCAGGGAGCGCGACCGCGCCGTGTCCATCCTCCGGCGCATCGACACGCCGAAAGTGGCGGAGGTTGCCTCGACCCTGACCGAAGCCGGCAAGGTAACGCGATCAGCGATCCTCTCGGGGGCGCTCTTCGCCCTGCGCACCCTGCGCGGCACGGAGTCGCCGGAGCGGAAGGAGCTGATCGACTTCGTCGCCGAATACAGGCGCGCGAATGCCGAGCGCTTCGGCTCTCATGTCTACAGCACGTCAGAAGAGTCGCCGCTGAAGGTGCCTGTTGTCGCGGCCACGTACTCGGACAGGTCACCGATGGTGGACGGGCGCCAGGTCCTGCTGCGCAACTTCGACGCCAACTTTGCGCGCGACTCCCGAATCTTCGTGATCGGCGAGGACGTTGGCCGGCTGGGCGACGTCAACCTGGTGTTCGAAGGGCTGCAGGCGAAGTATGGCGACCTGCGGCTGACGGACACCGGCATCCGCGAGGCGACCATCCTCGGGCAGTCCATCGGCGCCGCGATGCGCGGCCTGAGGCCGATCTGCGACATTCAGTACCTCGATTACTTTCTCTATGCGCTGGAGGTGGCCGCTGACGACCTCGCCAGCCTCCACTGGCGCACGGCCGGCGGCCAGAAGGCGCCGGTGGTCATCCGCACCAAGGGTCACCGCCTGGTCGGCATCTGGCACGCGGGCTCGCCGATGGCGGTGCTCCTCAACGCGCTCCACGGCATGTACATCGCCGTGCCTCGGAACATGACCCAGGCGGCCGGCTTCTACAACACGCTCTTCAGGGGCGACAACCCCGGCGTGGTGATCGAGGTTCTCAACGGCTACCGGTTCAAGGAGCGCGTGCCGGACAACGTCGGCGATTTCACGGTGCCGCTGGGAGTGCCGGACATACTGCGCCAGGGCACCGACGTGACCGTGGTCACATATGGCGCCTGCTGCGGGATCGCGCTCGACTCGGCACGTGCGCTTGATGAGCTCGGCGTGTCGTGCGAGGTGATCGACGTGCAGACCCTGAACCCGTTCGACACCGACCACTCGATCGTGCGCTCGCTCGAGAAGACGCATGCGGCGCTGTTCCTCGACGAGGACATGCCGGGCGGCGCGTCCGCGTTCATGATGCAGCAGGTTCTAGAGCGACAGGATGGGTGGTGGCACCTCGACGCCGCGCCGCGAACCCTGGCGGCTTCACCCAACCGGCCGGCGTATGGGCCGGACGGCGACTATTTCACCAAGCCGAACCGAGAGAGCGTGGTGGAAGCGGTCTACGCCTTGATGCGAGAACGAAACCCGGATAAATACCCCCCGCTCGACTCCTGAGCTTGAATATGCCTCGCCGCTCCGCGGGGAGGCAAGCTAATAGACGTCGGTCGGGAAGTACTCCATCACCGTCAGTGCCGGCGCGCGGCTGATCAGCGCGGCGGTTTCCAGCACGTAGCCGACCAGGCCGGCGGCGCTGGGCATCGCGCGGGGCGGGACCGGCTTGCGCGACGCCCGCACCTCACGCATGGGCGTCGTCTGCGGGAGGCCGGCGAGGCTGCGCGCCTTGCGCACCGCGCTCTCGAGGCCGCCGAGCTCGTCGACCAGCTTCCTCTCCAGCGCCTGGGTGCCCGTCCACACGCGGCCTGCCGCCACCGGGTGAACCTCGTCGCGCGTCATCTTGCGCGATGCGGCCACCGCATCGAGGAAGAGCTCGTAGACCCGGTCGATCTCGTTCTGCATGATCTTCCGCTCCTCGTCCGTGAACGGATCGTCGTCGCCCTCGAGCGTGACGTGCTTGCCGAAAGCAACCGTCTCGCGATTCACGAGCAGCCTCGCGAACAGGCCCCCGGTCACGAGCTTTCCGGTCAGCACCCCTATCGAACCCGTCAGCGTGCCCGGCCGGGCGACGATCCACTGGCCTGGGGTCGCCACCAGGTAGCCGCCGGATCCAGCCGTGGCGCCCATCGCGATCACCAGCGGCTTGCGTTTCGCGATGAGCTCGAGCGCCTGGCGCATGGCTTCTGAGGCCGTCGCCGAGCCGCCTCGCGAATTGACGAACAGGACCACCGCCGCGGCGCGACGGTCCGCGGCGACCCGGCGCGCCAGGGGGACGACGCTCAGGTCCCCGGCGCGATCCTCCCCCACCAGTGGAAGGTCGACCGGTGGTTTGACCGGCAGCCGTCCGCTGCGCCCGTCGATGATCGTGCCCTCGACTCGCATGACGGCCACGTACCTGCCCCGGCCGGTAGTCGGGCGCTGCTGTGGGACCCGACGGCGAGCCTGGTCCCACGTCGCGATCCTCGCGAGCTCACCGCCGTGGCCGAGGTGGTCGGGCAGCTGCTCCTCCGGCAGCAGGCCGTCGATGACGTGGTGCTCGACGGCGGCATCATCCATGTAGGGAGAGCCGTCGACGAGCTTTGCCGCAGCCTCCTGGTCGACGCGGCGGCTTTCTGCTACCGCGTTCACCAGATCTTTCTGGTTCGACTCGAGCAGCCAGGTCAGCTGCTCGCGCAACTCTGGCGACATCTTCGACTTGGTGAGCGGGTCCGCCGCCGACTTGTACGGCGAGATCTGGATGAAGTCCGCTTTGATGCCAACCCGGGCGAGGCCCTCGGCGAGGAAAACCCCGGTGGCCGCGAAACCAAGCGGTCGCACCACGCCCGAGGGCATGAGGAGGATCTCGTCGCAAGCGCAGGCGAGATAATAGGTCCCGGTCGTGTAGAAGGGCGCCCAGGCGATCACGCGCTTGCCCGCCGCGCGCAGCCGCGCGACCAGCTCTCGCAGGTCCTGCAGGGTCGCCATCGGTATCGGCACCGGCCGGAGATGCAGCACGACGCCTTTGGTTCGATGATCGCGGGCGATGGCATCGAACCGCTCGCCGAGCTCCTTGACGCTGAGGCGCGATTCTGAAACGAACCGCTGCCAGAAAGGTCCCGGCGGGTCGGGCAGCGTGGGGAGGGCGGCTTCCAGGACGAAGATGACGTAGTCGGGCGCTCGGCCGATCGATCGCCGCAGGCTCGACAGGAGCCACCAGGCATAGCGGAACGGATAGAAGATCAAACCCCGCCTCTCCAGAGAAGCTTAGTTGGAGCGGAGTACGCGCCGGCTCGTCAGACCACCTTTGCCATCTCGACGTGTTCGTCGAGGTCTTCGCTCAAGCGAGTCGCCCCGTACTCGTGGCCAACGTGCTGGTGATAAGGCACGCCCGTGAAGAGGTGGTGGCTCCTTGTCGGAATGTTCGCGTTCTCGGCCCATTCCTTTCGCTGCAGCGCCATATAGCCCTCCTCCTGCTTGTTCTTGAGGTCGTCGAGGAGGACGGACATGCCGTGCCCGGCGGCATGCTGGAGGGCGAGCGTGATGAAGATGAAACCCACGCCCAGCTCACCCAGCTCGGCCCAGCTGATCGGGTTATTCTCGTTTTGCCATTTGAAGGAAGACGAGTAGTTGAACGCGAAGCGCGCCTCTGGAAACCGCTTGCGGATCTCGCCGCAGAACTGCTCGGTCGGCCCGCGCTCGGCGGTCGGAAACTCGCACCACAACAGGTCGGGGACGCCGCTGTCCATGTAGCGGAGACCGCGCTCGATGGCCAGCTGGATGCCGCGCTTGGTCTCGGGTGCTTCGGTGGCGGAAACACCGTCGGTCCTGGCGATGATGACGAACTCCTCGTGGCCGAGATCATCGGCCGCGGCGCGCATCATCTTCAGCTTGCCGACGAACTCGTCCGCCGAGATGAGCGCCTTACCGGCAATATGGCCGCAGCGCTTGGGCATGACCTGGTCCTCGAGATGGGCGGCAGCGACGCCCGCCCGCACATACAGGTCGACCGTGCGCTGGACGTTGAACAGGTTGCCGTAGCCCGCATCCATGTCGACGACGACAGGCGGAATCTCCAGATGAACAGGAGTGGCGCCCTTCTCCGGGTCGCCCATGGCCATGGTCAGTTGGAACTTGCGCAGCGCGCTCACCGTGCGGCGGGCGCCGTCGGCGATCTCGACCGACGAGTAGAGGTCCATGTCCGTCGTGCCGAGGTGGCCGATGGCGAACGAATAGCCGCTGAAGTAGACGGCGTCGAAGCCGTGGTACATCACGAGCTCTGCCCCGAATGGGTCATAGACCCCCGGTCCGAAGACATACGGCTTTGTGGCCAGCAAGCGGCGGAGGCGCCGGCTGGGATCTTCGTTGCGCGACGCCGGCACCTGGAAGCCCTCCGGAAGGAGGGGCGTGTGGACAAGTTGCATTTACTGCTCCTTCACCTGGTGTTTGACGCTCCCCACCCGGGGGTTACTCGTTTTCGTGGTCGCAGTTGCAAGGGTCCGGGCATTCGCACTCGTGGCGTGAAGGCTGGCCCGGCGTCTCGAGCTCCTGCGACTGATCGTTTTTCTCCATGGGCGCCAAGCTAGCAAGCGCGTCGGTATAAGTCCAATTAATTGATTTGATCGTCATGATCAATAAAACCGATAGCTGGGGAAAGCTACTCGGTCGGGTTGAGCAGCGCGAGGAAGGCCGCCACGATGCCCTCCGGCTTGCCGGCATCCCGCCGGCGGAAGGCGACGATGGTGTTGTGCATCGGCGGCGCGTCTTTCATACGCACGGCACGCAGCGTTCGGCCTTCGACCTCTCGCGCCACGGCGGTGCGCGGCAGCAACGCGACGCCCAGGCCGCGCTCGACCATTTTCTTGGCGGCCTCGATGGAGTCCAGCTCCATGAGGCCGCGGAGCATCGTTCCCGCCGATAGGAAGGCGGCCTGTGTGATCTCGTAGTAGCTCGACGTGCGGTCGAACATGATCAGCTTCTGGCTCGCGACCTCGGCCATGGTCACGCTGCGCCTGCTCGTGAACGGATGGTCCGGGGCGCAGACCAGGACGAGCTCCTCGGTATGGAAGGGACGCAGCTCCAGGTCAGGGTGCCGAATGGCGCGGCCCAGCCCTAGCTGGACCTCGTCCCGCAGCACGAGATCGACCACGTCCTCCGAGTGGCCCGTGCGGACCGACACCTCGACGCGCGGATGCGCGGCGACGAACTTCTCCAGCAGCTGCGGGAGCACGTAAGTGCTGACCGCCGGCGCCGCCGCGATCATGAGGTGACCAGCCGACGCGGTCATGACCTGGTCGAGCGCATCGCGGCCGTCGGCCAGCGCCCGCAGCGCCCGTTCGGCGAACGGGACCCACGCCTTGCCGGCGTCCGTCAGGCGCATCCCATGAGGCGTGCGCAGGAAGAGCGGGGTGCCCAGCTCGCGCTCGAGGCCGTGCAGCCGCGCGGTGAGGGTCGGCTGGGTGATGAAGAGGGCCTCGGCGGCCCGGCTCACGCTGCCGCGCCTGGCCACCTCCAGGAATCCTTCGACCTGGACCAGCTGAATCGAGTTGAGCTTGCCGTTACGTGTCTCGTCTATGGCCACGGCTGTGGCCACAAATTCTATCTATGGCGACGGAGAACCGAGACTCCCGACCAGATGGCCAGCGCCCAGACCGGGCCCATGGTGATCACGAAGGGCCGGATGGTGTCGCTCGCGGAATGCGAATCGCGGTCGAAGGCCATGAAGACCAGGACCGTGCCGTACGCGAGCACGATCAACGCAAGCCCGACGCCACCCAGCGATTTCCAGCTCATGTCTTCACCCCAAACGGCCTCGCCTGTCCGGCAGTTACGGAATGGCAGGCCGCGGATGATCGTTTTGATGGGCATGGCTGCTTTTTTCGGTTTCCACATGCCCAACTTCACGTTTCCCGGTGTGCCTGACGACCGTCTCTTCGATACCGTCACCAAGAAAGCCAAAGCGGCCGAGGCGGCCGGCTTCGACCTCGTGACCGTCATGGACCACTTCTATCAGATCCGCGGGATCGGTCCCGAGACGGAGCCGATGATGGAGGCGTACACGACGCTTTCCGCGCTCGCGACCCAGACGTCGCGCGTCAAGCTCGGAACGCTCGTCACGGGGGTCACCTACCGCAACCCGGCGCTCCTGGCCAAAATGGTGACGACGCTGGACGTCATCTCCAGAGGCCGCGCGATCCTGGGTGTCGGCGCCGCATGGAATGAAGACGAGCACGTGGGCTACGGCTTTGAATTCCCGCCCATCGGGCAGCGCATGGACCGCCTCGGAGAGGCGCTGACGATCGCGAAGCTGATGTTCACCCAGGACCGGCCGTCATTCGAAGGCAACTACTACCGGATCGAGCGCGCTCTGAACGTCCCGCGGCCCGTGCAGCCGGGAGGTCCGAAGATCCTGATCGGTGGGACCGGCGAGCGGCGGACGCTGCGGCTTCTCGCCGAGCATGGCGACATCGGCCATTGGTTTGGCGGCAGGCTCGAGGACCTGAAGCGGAAGAAGCAGATCTTCGAGGAGCACTGCGAGGCGGTGAAGCGGGACCCTGCCGAGGTGCTCCTGACCGTGGGTCTCACCCTGGTGCTTGCGGAAAACGAAAAGGACGCCAGAGCCCTCATCGAAGGTCTCAGCCCGGAGCGGCGCGCGATGGCGATCACGGCGACCGTGCCGCAAGCCGCCGAGCTGATCGGGAAGCACCTGGACGCCGGGTTTGGCGGCTTCACGTTCAACAACAACGTTCTGCAGACGGATGAGTCGATCGCGCTCGCGGGTGAGCTGATCAAGGCCGTGCGCGGGAGCGCGGTGACGGCCTAGCTTTTGTAAGAGAGCTCGCCCGCGGTCACCGGCACGCGGAGGAAGTTTTCGCGCGGCGCCAGGGGGCACGCCCAGCGCGGGCTGTACGCGCATGACGCGTTGTAGGCGTAGTTGAAGTCGACCACGACGTCTGACGAGCCCACTGTGGTCTGCAGCACAAGGCCGTCCGTGTCCTTGGCGGTGTCGAACAGGTAGCGACCCGCGCCGTAGGTCTGATGTCCGGCCGTGGTGTCCTTGAACGGCACGAACAATCCACCCGCGTACTGAACAAGGCTGAGCACGGTCAGCCGGCAGGGCTCGCCGGACAGTCGAAACACCAGCTCCCCCGCTCGCCTGTACCGCACTGCACCGTCCTCGCCCCCGGTGTCGATGACCAGCTCGGATCCATCGGCCGGCTGCATGCGCGCAGTCACGCGAAAGGCGGGGTCGGCGGGGAAGTAGTGGAGGCCCGTGAAGGCCGAACGCTCCTCCACCTCGATCGGCGACTGAGGATGGGTCTTGAACAGGGCGTCGCGTCCCTGGCGAAACTTTTGCAGAGCATCGGGGCCGCCAAGCCGATAGAGGGCGCCAACGCTGCGCCGCCAATCGACCAGGTCGAGGAGCGCGACAGCATCGGCGGTCACCAGGTGTCCCAGTGCACGATCGGCTCGAGCGGGATCCTCTCGGCGGGCTTGAACTCGCCGCCGGTGTGAAAGCCCACCGTGATCAAGGCCGCCTGTGTGTAGCTCTCAAAAGGAATGCCCAGCAGCTCGGCCGTCTCCTGTTCGTACTTGAGATGGAGCGTCGTCCAGGCGGTGACCAGGCCGCGATCGCGCGCGGCCAGCATGAAGCTCCATGCGGCGGGAAGGATCGAGCCATACAGGCCGGCGATGTCGAGGTTCGTAACTCCTGGTCGGTCTACTCGTCCCTCGATGCAGGGGATGACCATCACCGGCACCTCGTGCATGCGGTCGGCGAGGTACTGCGCCGACGATGCCACCCGGGGCAGCTGCTCGCGTCGCAGGTCACCCTCCGCATATCGCGGTCCACGGCTGCTGGCGTACGCGTACCACGATGTCCGATACAGCTCGCCGATGGCCCTCTTCTTTTCGGCGTCGGCAACTATGACGAACTGCCATCCCTGCCGGTTGGAACCGGTGGGTGCCTGAACCGCCACCTCGATACATTCGAGAATGACCTCGCGCGGGACCAGCCGGTCGAAGTCGAGCCGTTTTCGCACCGAGCGGGTTGTCGTCAGGCACGTTTGAGCATCCATCGTTCCCATTGTCGCGCGCGACTGCCGCGTAATACGATGCCCTCCGTGATTTCCCAGGAGCTGCTCGAGGTTCTCGCGTGTCCGAGGTGCCACACGAAGCTGGAGCTGCGAGAACCGGACCGCCTCCGCTGCCTCCAGTGCAGGGTCCTCTATCCGATCGTCGACGGCATACCCGTTCTGCTCATCGAGGAAGGGAAACCGGAATCGGAATCCGAATAGATCTCAGGCCGCGCACTGGAGGTGGCTGGTTTCGATGGGCGACTGCGGACTGTGCGCGTTCTGCACCGCCCCGGCGATCTCGTCGTCCGTGAGCGCGTAGCCCTGGTCGGGCTCGCTGGCGGAGGTCGCGAAGACGATCCCGACCACTCGACCCTGGAGGTCGACCAGCGGGCCGCCTGAATTACCGGGCCTCACCCTGGCCTGGATCACGTAGATCTCGCGCGTGACAGGCGTCTGGTTGTAGATGTCGCGACCCGCCGCTTCGATGGCGCCGTCGACGACAGCCGGCTGTACCGACTCCGGACCGCCGCCCGGATAGCCGATAACCGCACCCTCAGTGCCGCGCTCGGCAGGGCCCAGGTCCAGCGCCGCGGTGGTGTAGCCCGGCACGTACAGCAGAGCCACGTCGCGACTCGGGTCGAAGTAGACGACCTCGGCACCCAGCGTGACCCCACTGGCAGTCTCGACCCGGTGATTGCCGGTTCCCGACACGACGTGAGCGTTGGTGACCACGTAGCCGTGGCCGATCGGAAACCCGCTGCCTGTCACGAGCCCGCCGCAACCGGTGCCGATCACCTTGACGACCAGCTGCGATGCGTGCTTCACGCCCGCGGTGTCGACGGATGAAGGAATCGGGAGCGCGGCGGGGAGGGCGGGCTCGAGTCCGGCGAAGACCGGCGGGAAGGTGACACCTCCGAGGATCCCTTCCACCCGCGCCAGGAACGCAGGCGGGCGGGGAGCAATCGAGTCGAGCGTGCGCAGCACGGTCGAGTGCTGGATCTGCTGCGCAACCTCCTGGCTCGGTCCGTTGGAAAAGCTGAGGCCGAGAAACCAGCATATGGCCAGGACCGCGATCGTCGACAGCGCCGCGCCACCCAGTGAATCGGGCATGGTGTGGATTCCCTTGCGCAGGATGTTGCGGCGGATCGGCTCGCCCGCGGCGAAGCCGATGCTCGACCCGAGGCTCCCGCCGATGACGAGGACGAGAACGGCCCCGAGTGGGCGGGCGACGGGGTTGTGGACCCCAATGTAGTCGAGCAGCGGCCCGGCGGCCGCGGCGCCAAGAAGCACGCCGACGATCAGGCCGATGTACTGGGTCCCGGACAGCCAGAAGCCTCGACGGTATCCATTCACCAGGCCGACCACGGTGGCGGCAATGATCACCAGATCGATTACGTTCAGGTCTATAAATTAACAACACGTGGCCCGTAGGCCGGATTTACTCCGGCCGTCACACCGCGCGCCATATCACGCCGTGGCGTCGCGTGGAGTTCTCCTAAAGAAGTCCAATCCTTAAGGAAAAAGAGCAGCCGCGTCGGGTGCGTCTGGGGCCCCCGCGACGACGTCGCGGGAGGGCGTGAGGGAAAACCGCCAGGTTGTCCCTCATACGTTGCCGTCGTGGGGCTCGGCTTCGGTGAAGTCTTCAGAAGCTCGGTTGCGCGCGTCGCCGCGGAGCACCCACCAACCGAGCCCCGCCACACCAATCAGCGCGACCAGGAACGTGACGCTCATCGCCAGCCATGCGGGGACCCATTCGCCGGCGAGAACGATCACGAGGCTACGCGGGGACCGGAGCCGGTTCAGGCTCTGTCGGAACCTCGCCTGCCTCGCGCAGGTCGCGCAGGGGCATGAAGCTTCGCACCGGCGGAACCTTTGCGAAGTTGTAGGGCGGCGGAGGCGACGTCGTCGCCCACTCCAGGGTGTTGCCTCGCCACGGATCGTCGCCGGCGATCTCTCCATCGCGCCAGCTGCGGATGACGTTGATGAAGAAGAGGAGCACCGAGAACGCGATCAGGTAGGAGGAGATCGTGATGATCATGTTCGTCGTGGCCCAGGCCGGGTTCGCGTACGTCGCGATGCGGCGCGGCATCCCTTCCAGCCCGAGGGTGTGCATGATCAGGAAAGTCCCGTTGAAGCCGATGAAGAGAGTCCAGAAATTCCATTCTCCAAGGGTGCGGTTGAGCATGCGTCCGGTGATCTTCGGGAACCAGTAGTACAGCCCGGCGAAGATCGTGAACACACTCCCGCCGAAGAGCACGTAATGGAGGTGCGCGACGACGTAATACGACTGGTGGAGCTGCGTGTCGACCGGCACTGACGCCAGGTAGACGCCCGTGATGCCGCCGATCAGGAACGTGGCCAGGAAGCCGAAGACGAATTTCATCGGCACTGTGAACTCGATCGATCCCCACCACGCCGTGGCGATCCAGTTGAAGAACTTGATGCCGGTCGGGACCGCGATCAGCATCGTCATGAGCATGAAGAAGCCTTCGACGTAGGTGTTCATGCCGACCGTGAACATGTGGTGCGCCCATACGGTCATCGACAAGAACACGATGCCGAAGAGGGCGGCGACCATCGACATGTAGCCGAAGATCGGCTTGCGCGCAAAGACGGGGATGATCTCCGAGATCATGCCGAAGGCGGGCAGGATCATGATGTAGACCTCGGGATGGCCGAAAAACCAGAACAGGTGCTGGTAGAGCACCGGCCGTCCCTGCGTGGTGAAGAACTGCGTGCCCAGCTGGCGGTCGAACTCGACCAGGATCATGGCGGCGGCCAGCGGCGCGCCCACGACGAGCAGCAGGATCGAGGTGGAGATCTGCGCCCATACGAATAGGGGCAGGCGTGTCAGCTTCATGCCCGGCGCGCGCAGGGCGATGATGGTGGTCAGGAAGTTGGTCGAGGCCATGATTCCGGAGATGGCCCAGACGATGATGCTCAAGGCCCAGAAATCGACGCCGAGACTGTGCCCTTGGTACGCCTTTTCGGTGAGCGGCGCATAGGCGGTCCAGCCGGCGTCGAGCGCTCCACCTGTGAAGAAGCCGCCGTAGTAAAGGAGGATGGAGACCGGGACCAGCCAGAAACCGAGCAGATTCACGCGCGGGAAGGCCATGTCGCGCGCGCCGATCATGATCGGGACCATGTAGTTGGCGATCCCGGTCAGGAAGATGGTGACGAAGAAGAAGATCATCGTCACGCCGTGCGCCGAGATCAGCTGGTTGTAGGTCTCGTGGTCGATCACGGACAGGTTGGGCTGCGCCAGCTGCAAGCGGATGATCAGCGCGAAAATGCCGCCGATAACGAAGCTCAGCAGGCCGGTGACCATGTACATGATCCCGATCAGCTTGTGGTCGGTGGTCGTCAGCCACAGCGTGATCGGCTTCCAGAAGGTGTCGTCGTAGGCCTTCGGACGGGGCAGGGTCTGGACCGCCGCCATTACGTATCCATCCTAACTCGGGGTCGGCGACGCGCTGGGCGTCGCGGGCTGCGCGTTCTGCTGTTGCCGCACCCACGTGTCATAGTCGTACTGGGTCATCGACTGGACGATTATCTGCATGGTGCTGTGGCCGACGCCGCACAGCTCCGCGCATTCACCTCGCCATGTCCCGACGCGATCGATCTTCAGCCAGGTGAAGTTGTCATATCCCGGCACGGCATCCGTCTTGCCCGAGATCGCCGGCACCCACCAGGAATGGATCACATCCGTGCCCTGGATCCGGAGGCGGATGAGCTTGTTCACCGGGACGACGAACGGCGTGACGTCACCGGCGAGGGTGCCCTCCTGGTGGATGGTGAAACCCTGCGGGTAGGTGTAGTTCCATCCGAACTGGTGGCCCGAAACCACGATCTCGAAGTCGTAGCTGCTGACGGGCTGAAAGTCCTTCTGCAGCTCGGCAAAGCTGTAGCCGGCGATCGCCAGCACCACTATCAGGGGAGCGGCGGTCCACGCCCACTCGAGGCGGGTGTTGCCGTGGACCTGGGGCGGGATGTAGCCCGCGGGCTGCTTCGAGCGACGGTACTTGATCACGACCCAGAGCAAAGACAGCTCGACGCCGAGGAAGATGATGATCGCCGGGATCGAGATTCCGATGTAGGTGTTGTAGATGTCCTGACCGTTAGGGGACACCGGCGTGGGGAAGATGGGCGAGATCCCGCCCGGCGCTTCGCAGGACCCCAGCAGGAAGGCCGCGGGCACAATGGCCAGTGGCCACAGCCGCGAAAGTGACCGAGCCTTCACGGCGCCCAGTATATCGGCGCCGAGACGTGCGACTTTCCGGGCCGCTTGCCGCCCGCTGATAGAATCCGAAGCTGAACGTGGCGGCATCCAAGCAGCCCCGATATGTCGACATCTCCAACCCATCCCTCGCCGTTACCTGCCCGCGCTGTGGGCTGCAGACGCCGAGGTTCCTCGACCTTTGCCGCAACGACGGCTACAAGCTCTGGCCATCGAGCTACGTCGCCTCGGCGGCGTTCCAGGCGTGGCGCGCGGCCGATCCCGCCCGCGCTGAAGCCTCACGCTTCGACATGGAGATCCCGCAGCACATCGAGAACGTCGTCGACTTCGACGCCAGGGCCAGGGAGCTGGGGATCCACATGCCGCCTCCCAGCAGATGGCCGTTCGTCATCTGCGCGGGCGCGCTCTTCCTTGCCCTGGCCGCGATCCCGTTCGATCCCACGATCCGCATCTCGCTCGCGGTGATCGGCGGCGTGATGTTCCTGGTCGGGGTGGTCGGATGGGTCCTGGTCGATGACGTGAAGATGTTCCCGGCAGAGGGTGCGGCCGGTGGCGAGGTGCATCACTGATGGCTGTCGCGACCATCCAGCGCGAGGCGGCGCCTCAGTACCCGGCGATCAAGCCCGGGATGATGGGGATGTACATCTTCCTCGCCTCCGAGGTGATGTTCTTCGGCAGCCTGTTCGCGATGTACTTCTACCTCTTCGGCTCCCACCTCGTGTGGCCGCCGCATCCGCCGTCGAGCCAGAACGAGTTCTACGTCAGTCCGTGGCCGATTCCGACCATCAACACCATCGTGCTGCTGTCGAGCGGCGTGACGTGCCACTTCGCCAGCGACGCCATCGCCCACGACAACCGAAGGCAGTTCTTCGTGCTCCAGATCGCGACCATCATCCTGGGCCTGGGATTCGAGTTCGGCCAGCTTTACGAATTCATATCGGCGTTCGGGCGCGGTCTCAATCTGACGGTGAACAGCTTTGCCAGCGCGTTCTTCGTCATGACCGGGTTCCACGGCGCGCACGTGCTCGGCGGACTGATCCTGCTGACGATCATCCTGTACCGCGCCGCGCGCGGCCAGTTCTCCTCCCAGCATCACGTCGCGGTCGCGGCGGTGACCCTGTACTGGCACTTCGTCGACGTCGTGTGGATCTTCCTCTTCGGAATCCTCTACGTGTTCGTCGCCCTGGCGCCACCCACGGCGGGTTCCGGATGACAGCCTTGCCTTTGAGGAACCTCGCTCTGGTGCTGGTCGCTGTGGCGATCATGGCGGGCTGTGGCGGTGGAGGCGGAGGCTCGCAGCCGGCGGGCTCGATCAAGGTCACTATGACCGAGTACAAGTTCGATCCTTCGACGGTCAGCGCGCCGTCAGGGAAGGTCGTCTTCTACCTGGTCAACGCCGGCACGGCGTCGCATGACATGGTCATCCGCGACGCGTCCGGCAACCGGCTGGCGGCCAGCGAGCTGGTGTCGGCGGGCGACAGCTTCGTCTTCACTGTCTCGAGCCTCGCAGCGGGGACGTACACATTCTTCTGCGATCAGCCCGGCCACGAGGCCTCGGGCATGAAAGGAACGCTGACAGCGAGCTAGCTGGGCTTGGCGCTCGGGCTCGGCGACGGTGACGGTATCGGCGACGGGCTCGGTCCCGGCTTCAAGCTCAGAAGCTCGACCTCGAAGACCAGGGTCGCGTTCGGCGGGATGACGTACGCGCCGGAGTTGGGATCCTGCTTGCCAGCGGCCCCGTAAGCGAGCGCCCCGGGAATGATCAGCTTCCGTTTGCCCCCGATCTTCATACCGGGGATGCCCTCATCCCACCCGGCGATGACCTGGCCCTGGCCCAGGCCCACGGGGAACGGCTGGTTGCGGTCGCGGGTCGAGTCGAACTTGGTGCAGTCGCTGAGCCAGCCGGTGTACTGGACGGTGACGATGTCGGTCCCGTGCGCGACCGCGCCGGTGCCGACATTGAGCTCGATGTACTTCAGCCCGTCCGGGTAGGTGACCACCGGCAGGCCGCTGCCAGCATTGCAATCATCGGTTCCTGGTGAGGGGCTGACGTTCAGCCCAGGGCTCTCGTTGGCGACAGGCCCGGACGTCGCGTAGGGGTCGGCATACCCGCACGCCGCCAGGGCGAAAGCGCCGGCGAGGATGAGCGTGGCGAGGGGAGCCCTCCTCACGAGGCGTTGATGTCGATAGACGTCATGCGATCGCCGACCTGGATGGAATCGATGACATCCATGCCCGAGGTGACCTGTCCGAAATGGTTGTACACACCGCTCGTGGCGAGGAATGGCGCATCGCCCGTGGTGATGAAGAATTGCGAACCGCTCACGCCGGCTGCGCTCGACGCCATCCCGACCGTGCCCCGTGGCCACCTGGACGGATTGGTTTCGTTGGGGAGCTTGTAGGCGGGGCCGCCGGTGCCGTTGCCCAGCGGATCGCCGCCCTGCACGACGAATCCCGGCACCACGCGGTGAAAGGTGAGGCCGTCGTAGTAGTGGTTCTCCGATAGATACACGAAGTTGTTGACCGTCTGCGGGGCCACATTCGGATCGACGAAGGCGATCGTGAAGTCGCCCCGAGAGGTGTGGACAGTCGCTGCGTATTTCTTGGCCGGGTCGATGACGGTGGGCGGGGGCGTGGTTCGCTGATCCATGCAGGTGACGATTTCATTGTCGCAGCCCGGAGCGGTCGAGGTCGGCTCGGTGGAGTCCGCGCAGGCGCATACCGCGACCAGAGCCAACACCGCGGCAGCGCTTCTTCCCACCATCTCAGCGTGACGGCTCACGGGTTCCCGCCGCCACCAGAACAGCCAGGACGAGCGCCAGCCCGGCGGTCACCGCCAGCGCATCGGGGACCCCGCTCGTGGCCGCGATGCCGCCGCCGATGAGCGGGCCGAGGAAGAACCCGAACGCCACCGCACTCGCGTTGAAACCGAACACGGTGCTCTGCGCCTCGATCGGCGTTTCGAGCCCGATCATGCTTGCGGTCGCCGGCACGATGGCGCCATAGAGCAGGCCGGCCACCCCCACGGCGGCAACCACCACCACCGCGTTGGGCGCCACCACCAGGACCCCGATCGTGACCGCAAGAAGCATGGCCGCGAACGTGATCGTTGGGACATAACCGATGCGGCGCGTGACGCTCGTGTATCCGATGGCCGATACGCTGTTGGTCAGGCCGGCGGCGCCGAAAGAGATTCCAGTCACCGCGGACGCGGCGGTGCCGAGCATCTCGATGAGCCTGAGCACGACGAGCTGCTGGGTCGCCGTGTTCACGACCGTGACCAGGCCCTGGACGCCGATCAGCATCGCGAGCGAGCGCACGGCGCCGGGCCGCTGCCCGATGGTTGCAAGCGCTCCCGGCCGAGTCCGATCCCGAGGCTTCAACGGGCTCTCTTTGACGATGATGAGCACCGGGATCGTCGAGATCAACAGCAGGATCCCGCCCCCGAGAAAGACGAGGCGCAGCCCAAAAGCGGTCCCGGCAAGCCCTCCCACCACAGGGCCGATCGCGCCGCCAAGTGCGACCGCTGAAGTCACGATACCGAGCGCCCAACCGACCCGGTTGCGCGGCGTTTCCACGGCGACGAGCGCTGTGGCGGCGGCGACGGTGCCGCTCGTCGCCCCTTGCAGGAACCGAAGGATGACGAGCTGGATCGGCGTCTGGACGAAGAAGATCAGGCCAACCGTGATCGCGCCCCCCACCATGGAGCGGAGGAGCATCGGTTTGCGTCCGAGGCGATCGCCCAGGACGCCCCAGATTGGGCTGGCGATCGCCATCGCGAGGCCGGACACGCTTCCCGCCGCGGCGGTCCACAGGTCGAGGTCGCGGCCGGAATGAACCCCGAGGTCGTGCGAGATGAAGATCGGAAGGAACGGGAAGGCAAAGCTGAAACCGAAGATCGCGGTGAACTCTGCGAACCAGAGGGCGACGAGGTTTCGCCGCCAGTCAACAGCCGGAGTCAATCCGTGCCCGAGTCGAGCCGTTCGGCGACGCGGTCCGGCGTGATGTATTCGGGCACGGGCCTAGAATAAGCGTCCACTCCGTGCCATTCCGCCGCGGGCGGCTAGCTCAGCTGGGAGAGCGCCAGCTTGACATGCTGGAGGTCGGGGGTTCGAAACCCTCGCCGCCCACCAAGCACCAGACGGGGTGTTGCCGGCACCGCCATTCGCGGTTTCCGGCACAATCGGTGGCGCCTGGCCCGTTCGTCTAGTGGACTAGGACGCCGGCCTTTCAAGCCGGAGATCAGGGGTTCGAAGCCCCTACGGGCCACCAGGCGAAGGCGCCAAAGCGGGCGTAGCACAATGGTAGTGCGCCAGCCTTCCAAGCTGGTTACGTGGGTTCGATTCCCATCGCCCGCTCCAAAAGCCCCGATTGAATAGAGGCAAGCGATCCCTCGCAACGATCGCCGCCGAGGCGCGCCGGCTGACACCTATGAACATCGCCGGCAGCGAGGGACGGCGTTACCTCGTTGCGCGGGCGCGCGACTCGGCTACCCGCTTGATCGCGCCCAGCCGGGCGTCCCAGCGGGCCGCGACCTTGGCCATCGCACGCACCGCGACGTCGAGGTGCTCGGGCCGCACGGAGTAGTGGACCTCGCGACCGGTCCGCTTGCTCTCGACCAGACCTGCGCGGTCGAGGACGGCCAGGTGCTTGGCCACCGCCTGCCGCGTGAAGGGGAGCTCGGCGGCGAGCGCAGTTGGCGTGACCTCGCCGTGGGCGAGGATCAGGTCAAGGACGTGGCGCCGCGACGTGTCGGCGACCGCCTCCAGCAGCTCCTCCTCGTTCAGCGCAGCCTTCCTCATTGCACGCTCGGCGCGTAATCGCGCAGGCGGCCGAGGAGAACGTGCCAGCCCCTCGAATGGTCGTCGGCGTACTTCGCCCTCTTGGCGTCGGACCAGTCGATCGTGTCGAATCCGCTCTCCACGACGCGCAGGCGCGTGCCGCCGGCTTGGGGCTTGAGAGTGAACTCGACGAGCATCGAGTTGTCCGCGCGCGTGGGGGAGCCTTCCGGTTGCACCCAGCGGAACGCGAAGCGGCGCGGCGGCTCCAGAGCTTCGATCTGCAGCTGATAGGAATCGCCGCTCTTGAACCGCAGGCGCCCGCTGCCACCGACCCGCAGCTCGACCTCGGCCTCCTCGGCGAACCACTGCCGGATCTGCTCGGGGTCGGTCACGAGGCGCCACACGACCTCGAGCGGAGCCTCGATGACGACTTCCCTCTCGATTGCGGGCGGGATCACGCCGCCAAGAGTACTGCAACCGCCGGTTGCGGTTCGTGGCTGAACGAGATCCTGTAGCGTGGGTTCGATTCCCATCGCCCGCACCCCGACTCCACGATGAGGGGCACATTGCGCTTCGAGAAGTTCTCTTTCGGCTCGATCCGGATCGACGGCCAGACGTATGAGCACGACCTGGTCATAGATCGGGGCGAGATTCACAAGCGGAAGAAGAAGGCCTCCAAGCCGTACAGGGACGCTTTCCGGCACACGCCCTTATCGGTTAAAGAGAACATTCCGTGGCGCTGCCGGCGGCTGGTGATCGGCACCGGAGCCGAAGGCCTCCTGCCGGTGATGGACGAGGTGCGCGACGAGGCGCGGGAGCGGATTGTGACGCTGATCAGCGTGCCTACTGGGGAGGCGATCGAGATCCTCAATCGGGCCGACAAGGCCACCAACGCGGTCCTGCACGTGACCTGCTGACCGGCGTCGGTTAGCATCGGCAGGCCGTGGCCGGACCGACACCCATCTATCTCGAAGTCGGAGAGAAACGCGTGTTTGCATCGGCGCTCGACTGGCCCGGCTGGTCCCGCGCGGGCAAGGACGAGAACCTGGCCATGGAGGGGTTGCTGGCCTACCGTCCGCGATATGCGGTCGTGCCCAAGACGGCCCACATCGCTTTTCCGACTGCTGCACAGCTCAAAGTTGTCGAGCGCGTGAAGGGCAATGCGACCACCGACTTCGGAGCGCCGGGCATCCCGGCATCGAGCGACGCCAGGCCACTTGGGGCAATGGAGGCTGAGCGCATCTGCGAGCTGCTGGCGGCATCGTGGAAGGTGTTCGACGCAGTCGTTGCCAACGCGCCCGCCGAGCTCCGCAAGGGACCGCGAGGCGGGGGGCGCGACCGCGACAAGATCGCCGACCACATCATCGACGCCGAGTCGGCATACACGCCCAGGCTCGGGCTCAAGCTCAAGACGCCCGACAGATCGGACACGCCGGCGGTGCATGCGACCCGAAAGGCGATCCTCGAGGCGATTCGCGCCTCGGCGGGCGGTCCGCAGGTCGCCGAGAAGCGCTGGCCGCCGCGCTACGTCGCCCGGCGCATGGCCTGGCACCTGCTCGACCACGCCTGGGAAATCGAGGACCGCAGCGCGTGAGCGGGCTGCTCGTGGTCCTCGCGCACCCCGACGACGAGTCGATGGGCACGGGTGGCCTCATCCTCCGGCACACGCGACCAGGGGTCGATGTCAACCTCATCTGCGCGACGCGGGGCGAGAAAGGCTGGATCGGCAGGCCACCTGGCCGGGGCGACGAGCTGGCCCGCACCCGAACCGCCGAGCTGGAGGCTGCTGCCGCCGCGCTCGCCCTCAACGGCTACGAGCTCTGGGATTACCCGGACGGAGGCGTCGAAAGCTCTGATGCGGCCGAGATCATAGCTCGCATCCAGGAAACAATCTCCAGGTTGGCCCCGGCCGTGGTGGTGGGCTGGGGCCCCGACGGCGTCTAGGGCCACCCGGACCACATCGCCATGGGACGCTGCACGGATGCTGCCGTCGCGGCCACCCCCGAATCCGGCCGGCCGGCGCTTTACCACCTGGCCGTCGATGCTCCGCTCGCCGCGTTCTACCGCGCGGCGATCGCTCTCAACGGACAGGATGGCGGCGCCCTGCCGCTCGTGGTCAAAGACCACGTCGATGTCGTTTTCGAGCTGACCCATGAGGAGGTGCAGATGAAGCTGAGGGCCATCGACTGCCACAAGAGCCAGCTCGAGACATGGCGGGTCGAGATTCGCAAGCACCCGCAGCTGATGCAGGACGGTTACGGGCACGAACCGTACATCGCCGTGTCTTCAAACGCGCCGGGGCTCACCGATTCCGGGCTGCTCGGAGAATTTGCATGAGCGGCGCCTCGAGCGCCACCGTGGCCGAGATCACGGCGAGGCTCGCGCCGGTCCTGTGGTTCGTCAACGAATCCACCTACGCGAGGGAGGGCGCGTCGGCAGATGCCTCTGATTTCTGCTTCGGCAATCCGCAGGAGATGCCGCTGGCCGAGATCTCGCAGTCGATCGCTCGCTGGGCGGTGCCGCAGCACAAGGACTGGTTCGCCTACACCTTCAGCCACGGGCCCGCGACCGCGACGGTCGCCCGGTCGCTGAGCACCCGGCTCGGCATCGATTTCGAAGCCCGCGACGTCTCCATGACCAACGGCGCGTTCGGCGCCATCGCCTCGGGGCTGCGGGCCGTCGTCGATGCCGGCGACGAGGTGATCTACCTGTCCCCGCCGTGGTTCTTCTATGTGCCCATGATCGCGTCGCTGGGGGCGAAGGCGGTCCGGGTGGATCTCAAGCCGCCCGACTTCTCGCTGCCGCTGGACCGCGTGGCGAATGCGATCTCGGCGCACACGCGCGCGATCATCGTCAACTCGCCGCACAATCCGAGCGGCCGCATCCTTCAGCCCGCTGAGCTGGCGGGACTGGCCGAGGTGCTCGAGGCCGCGTCCACGCGCAACGGCCGGCCCATCTACCTGCTGTCCGACGAGGCGTACAGCCGAATCCTTTTCGATGGCGAGGAGTTCCACACCCCGTTGCGGTACTACCCGCGGTCGCTGCTGCTCTACACATACGGTAAGACCTTGCTCACGCCGGGCCAGCGCATCGGTTTCATCGCCATGGCGCCGGCGATGCCTGACCGAGACGAGCTTCGTAAGGCCATCTTCGTCGCGCAGCTGGTCACCGGCTATACATTCCCAAACGCGGTCATGCAGTACGCCCTCGGCGATCTCGAGAAGCTGACTATCGATGTTGGCGCCCTCCAGCAGCGGCGCGATCGCATCGTGCACGCACTCGAGCAGATGGGCTACGAGGTCATCACGCCCGCCGCGACGTTCTACGTGCTCGTGCGGTCGCCGCTCGACGACGACGTCGCGTTCACCGAGCGCCTGGCGGAGGAAAAGGTGTATGTCATGCCGGGCAAGATCTTCGAGCTGCCAGGCTGGTTCCGCATCTCGCTCACGGCGAACGACGAGATGGTCGAACGATCGCTGCCCGGCTTCGAGCGCGCCCTCAAATCGACGCTGACCGCCACGCGATAGCTACCGATGATTGCCTGGCAACAAACGAAGATCGGCGCTCGTCGAGGGTGAGCCCTGAAGTATCCTGTGACCCGACTTCAGGCAGACCTGATGTCAATTCACCTAGGCGGGGAGAGCACGCGCATGGATACACAAGAGGCCGTAGCGGAGAGCACGCCCATGGAGACGACGAACCAATCCGACTCCAAGCGTGATGGGCTCAAGAAATTCACGCTCGGCCCGAACGACAGCCTCGAGGGCAAGCTGACCTACGACGGGCACATGACCGTCGACGGCGGCCGCGCCGAAGGCGAATTTCGGGTCGGGGGCAACATCGAGATCGGGAACAACACGGTCGTCAAGGCCCTGCTCGAGGGGTCCAACGTCACCATCAAGGGCGAGGTCGAGGGCAGGCTCACCGCCCGCGACAAGCTCACCCTGGGCAAGTCGGCAAAGTTGAACGGAGACGTGCAGACGCGCCGGCTTCAGATCGAGGACGGCGCCAGCCTCAACGGCTACGTCCGGATGGGCGACTTTGAGCAGCAGGCCGGTAGCTAGGCGTCCGACCCCGCCGCCGGCGGCCGAGCCGCCGCGCGAATCCTCGCCGGCGCCAACCCAGCCCAACTCCGTCACGCTCGGACCGCGCGACAGGGTGATCGGGCAGATCTACATCGAGGGTGATCTCCGCATCGGCGGCACCATCGAGGGCGAGGTCGAGGTCACCGGCGACGTGGAGGTCGACGACATGGCGAAGGTCAAGGCCTCGCTTGCGGGACGAGACGTGAGCATCAGGGGCCAGGTCAACGGCGCGGTCGTGGCGCGGAAGCGATTGGTCATCGCGCGCTCGGGATCGTTGACGGGCGACGTGCACGTGGCGCGGTTGATCATCCAGGATGGAGCCGCATTCAGCGGGAAGGTGTCGATGGGCGGGGCCGCCGAAGTGCGTCCGGCCAGGGCGGCCGAGGTCGAGGTGCCCGCAGCCGAGCCCGAGGTCAAAGCTCTCCCGGAAGCGCCGGCGCCGATCGTGGCGGCACCGGTCGCCGCAGCGCCGGCGCCGAAGGTCGCGGCTCCTGCAGCCCAGATGCCGGTCCCAAAGGTGGCGGCTCAAGCAGCCCAGGCGCCCGCGGCTCGCGGCAAGGGTGGCAAGGGTGGCAAGACCGGCAAGGCCACGACAGCGCCAACCAGGGGCAAACGGAAGCGCCGCTAGACCGGGGCTACTTTTTGCCGGCCGCCGGCTTCGCCGCCGCCTTCTTGGCTTTGGGGGCTTTCGGTGGGAGGCCTCGCGTAAACGACAGCGCGGCAACGATCCACGCCTTGCTCGCGGCCGGTTTCGAGCTCCAGGTGGTCGGAACGACCACGTAGCCGCTCATGGCGTGGCCGGCCACCGGCTCGAAATTCCGCCCGCCATGCTTGCGGATTTGCGCGGCTTGCTCCTCCGGCAGGCGCACGAACAGGTCCTCACCGAAGAGTCCCGCGAACATGTTGCCGTTAACGAAAGCCGAAATGTTGCCGAACATCGGGCGCATGGTCACCGAAGGCTCGTCAGGAACGAGCCTGGCGAATGCTGCTTTCGCCTGCTCGCTCGGTTTCGGCATCATGCCAGGGCCCATCCGGCTCATGTTCGAGCTCTCCAGCCGAGCTTACGGATACGAGACGACGCAGCCACCCGCGCCGCCGTTGAACGCGTTGCTCCACAGCGACTGGACCGCATATGACGATCCGCCCAGCGATACGTTCTGCGCGGCGCCCTGGCCGGAGGATATCCATGCGCACTTGTCGCCGTTCTCGGCTCCATTGCGGTCGACCCAACCGGTGCTCGGGACGGGGTCGGTCACGGTTTCTGCGTACTCGTGGCCGGCGACGATCGAGAAGCCGTCGAAGTAACCATGGCCGAACGCGTCGTCGGTCGAGTTGACGAAGTTCATGCCGCACGAGGTGCCGGCGTCAGGTTGGTAGGGGATGTTGGAGAAGGAGACCGGGCCCGAGCTCGAGGTGGTCGAGCTGTGCCATGCGCAGAACTGCGTCCCGAACCCGCTGGTCGCCTGGCCGCTCGGGGTGAAGACCATGTAGTCCGCGTTTGCGTTGTACCCGAAGTGGGCCACGGCCCTCAGCGCTTCGCCGGCGATGGAGCTCGTGCCAAGGTTCGCGGGCAAGGCGCTTGTGTCGACCCACGACCCGCCCAGCTGTCCGTTCGGGTTCGTCACATCGTCCGCCCCTGTCGAGCAAGTGGTCGTGCCCGACGGCACGTTCTGGCAGTACTGCGTCGTCGAGTTGGCCCACGGGCTGCCGCCGACGCCCCCGAAGAAGCCCTGGACGTATGTCTGCGCCTGGCCGCTCGTGTAGCCGCCGGTTGCGAACCCACTGGCCCAGTCGGGTCCCCAGAAGACGACGAAGACCACCGGCGTCTTTTCGATCGGTCCGCCATGCGACGAGAGCAGAACGCTGCGGCCATTGTGGTGAGACTGCTTGGCGTCCCGAACCTTCATGACATGCAAGACGTCGGTGTGCGCCGAGACTGCACCGGCCAGGGCAAAGTTCAGCGTCAACAGGGCGAAAAACGACAACACAACCAGTAGAGTCCGCCGCATGGGTTCTCCTTCCTCTCCTTGATCGCGCCCGGGCGGCGCTCGCACGTAGTTTATAAACGGCGCCCCGCCGGGGATCGAACACGTTGCGGCGAAGATCTGTAAAGACAAGCAACCTTGACATATTGCCAAGCTTGCTTTACTGTGCCTCTTCGCAGTGAGCGAGCACGAGCCGAGCCCGGACCCGACCGAGTCTCCGATCGAGCCGCTGTATACCCATGCCGCCGTACCATTCGTGCGCACCGCGGCGTCCGCGATCGCGCACGTCGAGATGCAGCCGCAGCAACCCACTCAGTCGACCTGGGTGATCTACCGCACGCAGATCGAGTTTGGGCTGGCGGTGCTCGCATACCTGATGGTGCTGGTGGGGTCGGTGACGGTTCTGCAGGCGAACCCGGGCGCGTCCTGGCGGTACGTCGTGGCGGTGCTCCCGGTCATCCCTGCGGCCCTAGTTCTGTCGGCCTTCATCCGCGCACTCTCTCGGCTGAACGAGCTGCAGAAGCGCATCCAGGTGCTCGCGTTTGGCTTCTCGCTGGGGGGCACCGCTTTGATCACGTTCGGATATGGATTCCTGGAAGGTGTAGGCCTGCCGCACCTGAACTGGACCTTGGTGCTGCCTCTGGTGGCGATCCTCTGGGGCGTGGGTACGGTCATCTTCACCCTGCGGTACCGGTGAAGAACCGGCTGCGCGTCCTGCGCGCCGAGTTCGACTGGTCGCAGGCCGGGCTCGCCGAGCGGCTTGGCGTTTCGCGGCAGACGGTGAATGCGATCGAGACGGGGAAGTACGACCCGAGCCTGCCGCTGGCCTTCTCGATCGCGCGCACGTTCGGCCGCCACATCGAGGAGATCTTCGAGTCCGACGTGCAGTCCACCGCGGGCGATCTGGCGCCCACACGTGCCGGGGTATGATTTCTCCTCTGCCCGAGCGGGAGTAGCTCACTTGGTAGAGCGCGACCTTGCCAAGGTCGAGGTAGCGGGTTCGAAGCCCGTCTCCCGCTCCAGTACCAAACCCGCGAAAAAAGGCCTCCATGCCTCACGCGGAATGGCTACTACGCGGATCGTGTCATCTGGCAGCGCCTCGGCCTCGAGCTGCTCGAAGATGCCAGCGACAAGACGCGACCGCTGGCCGCCATCGGCGGCCTCCCAAGCGGCCACCAGGTCCATCAGCTGTGCTTCGCACCACTCCAGATCGACGTTCTCTGGCTTCGCGGCGGCCTCCGCCAGCTGGCGCTTCTGATCGGTGATTTCGTCCCGTCGGGAGCAGAACGTCTCCCAGTCGTACTCGCCGTACTCGAATAGTCGCCTGGCCCGCTCAAGTTGTTCATCGAGGCGCCTGGATGCAGCGGCCGTGGTCTTGTGAGGAACTGACGATCGGCCGGCGCCCCGAAGGCGATTCCTTAGAGCTGTATGCATCTCGCTTGTCGGCACGAACCGCGAGAGCTCGTGGTGGATCGCCTCTTCCAGAATCTCGCTCCTGAACATCCGGGCATCGCAATTGGGACCGGACGGACGGACTGCAGAACGATTCCGGCGGGCGGCGTGGCACCCGTAGTAGCGATGAATCCGTCCACTCTGCGACGTGGCTTCTCCGTGCATCGGCCCTCCGCAGCGGGAGCACAGCAGGATCGGAGTCAGTGGATAGGTGTGCTTGGTCCAGGACTTGCTGGTTCGCCTGATGTTGCGCTTCTTGACTTCCTGGCAAGCTCGCCAGGTTTGTTCGTCGACCAGCGCGGGGTGGAGGCCCTCGACGAGCTCGCCCTCGACCATGACCTTGCCGGCGTAAGACGGATTACCGATTAAGTCCTTGAGAACGTCGCCAGTAAAGATGACCGCCTTCACGCGGTTGTGGTTGGCTTTGCCCTCACCGCGCGAAGGCCTGACGCCGCTGCGATTCAAATGTTCGGCCAGTGAGCGGAGGCTGAACCGACCCGTGGCGTAGAGCTCAAAGATCTTCTTGATCGCTGGAGCTGACTCTGGGTCATCAACAATCCGCCCGTCGACACGGCGGTAACCCTGCGGGACGGTGCCGAGCAGCTGGCCGTTTCGGCGCAGGTAGCGGAGGTTGTCGCGGACGCGCCGCGAGACTTTCTCACGCTCCTCTTGGGCGACGATGGCCTTGATCTTCCAGGACAGCCGGTCGACGTTGCTGATCAAGCCATTTCCGTCGAGGACAAGGATTCGGCGCTCTGTCATCTCGGCCATGAAGCGGAAGAACTCGAGGTCGTTGCGGTGGAGGCGATCGGCATCGTAGAAGGCGACCGCGCCGATTTGCCCGGCTGGCGCAGTCCGGACGCGCTCCATCAATCCGAGGTAACCGGGTCGCTTGGAAGTCTCCTTGCCCGAGCGGTCGGCGTCCTGGAAGTGCTCGAAGCCGAGGCCTACTAGCTCCGGACGCCGAGTCACTGTGTCGAGCTGCTGGTTGAGTGAGGGACCGCGTGGCCGGCCGTCGGCATCGAAGTCGCTGACCGATTGCCGCGTGTAAACGAGCACGATCGGACTCTCTCGGCCAGCACCTGCTCCCGCACGCAGCCGCGCCAATGCCTCAGCCTCGCTCTCCCGTGTCCACTCGTCCTGCCGGTTCACCTTCTCACCTTCAAACCCGGGTTACTGTCATTCGATGGGCAAGTTTCACGGCGCCGAAATGGCGCATGTCAACGGTGATGAGCTCTTCGATGCGATGTCGCTCTGCGAGCCCCAATAGCAAAGCATCGACATAGGAAAGACGCAACTGGCTGTAACGCTCGAGGATTGCTGCCGCCCGCTGATGGTCCCTCTCCTCTGTTGGCATCAGCTCGATTCCGCTCTCCTTTGCCCAGCGCAGAACAACCAACGCTGCCTCGGCCGAGCGCGCCGGTGCGATGCGCATGCGGAACAGCGTGTAGGCCTCGCCGACCACCTCCCAGGTGGTGCAGAGCTTCCGTCCTTTGCGCCCGCTCGCCGCGATCGCTGCCACCGACGCGGCGTGGTGATCGTCGTCATCCGAGAGCAGTCCAACGATCGGTCCGGTGTCGAGAATGACAGCCTGCACGCGTCAGCGGTAGACCACTTCGTCGACTTCCTCAGACAGCTTTCGCGGCGCCCCTTTGATAGCGCCGGCGAAGGCGAGGACATGGTCGACCTGGCTCGACGCGTCCGGTAGGGCCTCGACCGCTTCGACAATCAGGGCGCTCTGGGAAATCCCCCTCTTGCGAGCGAGCCGCCTGATTCGCTTATCCGTCTCGGACGGGACGATGATCTGCTTGCGGACCAACATGAGTCGCATTGTACATCCATCAGTGTGTAGTAGCATCACGCCGCCTCTGGACTGGAATTGCCTTCAACTCGCTGTCGCCGGCGCTGGTCGAGC
>WNGK01001602.1_pt1 | contig 71528 bp, 58 predicted proteins | sample 5400601 | NCBI WGS metagenome assembly WNGK01 (sample SAMN13153376, study PRJNA577476) | soil metagenome | isolation source: 60 cm soil or saprolite under Garry oak tree replicate 1 | place: USA:California | collected 2016-06-15
CGAGCAATCATTGCGAGTGCGGGCTACCTACTATTTGGGATCAATCTGTTTCTTTATGTTCGTCGTGCTGACGCTGACGGGAATTCTGCTGATGTTCTATTACCACCCGGCAGTGCCCCAGGCGTACCTGGACATGAAAGACCTTAGGTTCGTCGTTTCAAACGGCGTCTTTCTGCGCAATATGCATCGGGTGGCGGCGCACGTCATGGTGATTGCCGTGTTCTGGCACATGTTTCACGTTTTCTACCGTGGAGGTTACCGGCCACCGCACGAATTCAATTGGGCAATCGGCGTAGTGCTGCTGCTGCTTACACTTTTCTTGAGTTACACGGGGTACTTGCTGCCCTGGGACCAACTGGCTTTCTGGGCCATCACGGTGGGCACCAACATCATCTCGTCGGCGCCAGTCTTTGGTCCGCAAGTGCGCTACACGCTACTGGGCGGAAATCTTGTAGGCGAGAATGCGCTGCTGCGCTTTTATGTACTTCACTGCGTCATTCTGCCGCTGCTGGCGTTTCTGTTTGTCGCCGTCCATTTCTGGCGTATTCAAAAAGACGGTGGCCTGACGGTCGGGGAGGGCCATGAGCGAGACAAAGAATAAATTCGAGGCGGGAATCGGATCAAACGCGCTCAGGGCCCCACAGCGTGTCGTCTTCATTACTCCGAAGACCTCCGCCAAAGTCAGGGAGAGGGCGGAGAAGCAATTGATGTCTTATCCGCAACTCATCCTGCGTGGTCTGATTGCATTTGAAGTGCTGACAATACTGTTGGTGATTGTCTCGTTGGTTTGGGATGCGCCCCTTGAACAGTTAGCGAATCCGCTGCTGACTCCGAATCCGGCCAAGGCTCCCTGGTATTTCTTGGGCTTGCAAGAATTGCTTCACTACTTTCCACCCTTAGTCGCCGGTATTGTGATTCCCACCCTGGTGGTTGTCGCTCTGGTGGTAATTCCCTACTTCAACGTGAACATTAAAGGTGAGCCGCTTTGGGCAACAGATCGTTCCCGACGATTTCTGATCTTCGCAGTGTTAGTTGGATTGCTGCTCATATTTCTTGGGCTTTACCGGGCTTGGACTGTTCTCGTGCCCACAGTAGCCATCGCCGGGCTGACCATTGTCTCTTTCTTCCAACTGGAAAGGCCCTACCGTTTGATCAGGTTCCTACGAACACGGCCTCTATCCTGGTGGGTGATCACCTGGTTTATCGCTGTCTCGCTCACCTTGACGGTGGTGGGAACTTTTTTCCGAGGTCCAGGTTGGTCCTGGGTTTGGCCTTGGAGATGAAATGACAGCGGAGAAGATGGGAGAAATTTCAACGCGGCTGCGCGCGACATTCGCGCTGGCAAGCGTAGCCTTTGTGGTAGTGCTCGCGGTTTCACCGGTTAAGGATTTCTTCCAATCCTGGAAGAAGTATGAGAAGGATTACGTTAGTTACGCGCAGACCCGGCCAGACACTAAACGCCTGCTGGCAGATTTCCATCCCGGCATCGATCAAATCTGGCTGCCTGAAATGCGCGTGCTTGATCGTTGCACCACATGCCATCAGGGCATTTCGCAGGCCGGCCTGAGCGACGCATCGGTGCCACAGCCCTTTCGAGCTCATCCAGCCATTCCACACGATGTCAAGAAATGGGGTTGCGTGATCTGTCACCGCGGCCAGGGGCCGGCGACAGAGAAATCGGAGGCGCACGAAACAACGCTGGCTTGGGAGCAGCCACTGTTGCCGATCAGGTTTATCCAGGCGTCGTGCGGCGTGTGCCATCGTGCGGACCTGCCCCAAACCCCTAAGCTCAATCGAGGCCGAGAGCTCTTGTCTCAACTAAACTGCTCGGGCTGCCACCACCTGCAAGACATCGAGCGGCCAGCAATGCTAGGGCCGGATTTGAGCAACGTCGGCAATAAACTGACGCGCCAGTGGATTTATAAGTGGCTGAAAGAACCACACACGATTGTCGACGCTTCTGGCAACACAGTCGTCGATGGTTACGAGATGGAAGAAGAGCCACGAATGCCGCAGTTCCGTCTGACTGATCAAGAAATCAAAGCGCTGTCGGCCTACCTGACGACACTCAAAGGCCAACCCAGAGAGCCTTACAAATTCGATCCAAGCGCAGTAGCGAGTTTGCAAAAGAGCGCCGACCTGGCAGACCAGGGTGAAATTCGCTTTCGCCAAATGTTCTGCACCACCTGTCACTCACTCGCCGTCACGCAAGGCGACGAGACCAAATTGATCGGTGGAGATATTGGACCAGAACTTACAAAGGTCGGAAGCAAGGTTAACCCAGATTGGTTAGTTGCCTGGTTGCGCGATCCGCAAAGCTACTTGCCGCACGCCCTGATGCCACGCTATCGCTGGTCGGATCAGGACCTTTACAAGGTCACGCAGTACATCAATGCGAGATTGATTGACCCCGACCTCTTGAGTAACGTCCCGCCACTGGAGCAGCCGGCGCCAGAAGAGATCCGCTTGGGCCAGCGTTTATTCCTGGAAAAGGGCTGTGCCAGTTGCCACGTGATTCAGGGTGTCGGCCCACAAAAGGATTTTGGTCCCGACCTTGCGATTCTCGGCAGCAAGAACGTTTCGCAACTCGAATTCGGCAATTCGAATATTCCACGGAATCTTATTTCCTACATTCAGGCCAAGATTACCGATCCACTGTCGGTAAACGCAGCGGCCCGCATGCCACAATATCGTTTGACCCCAACAGACTTGGACGCGATTACAACTGCGCTGCTTAGCATGACGGGCAGCGCGGCTAACAGCAGCCTCGCGCGACTCATAGTGCCCCGAGCCCAAGGCGCGTTTCATCCCGCCGGCGCCTTTGGCGAACTTTACGACCGTTACAAATGTGCCGTCTGTCATCGCTTCAATGGCGATGGCGGAAATCTCGCGCCCGATCTGTCCTTTGAAGGTAGCAGAGCACAACCCCAGTGGATCACAGGTTTCCTCAAAAACCCCGAGACCCTCCGGCCGACACTCATCTTTCGGATGCCGCAATTCAACATGACAGACCAGGAGGCAGCCGTAATTGCTGATTACTTAGGTATGGTCACGCAGAGTCCTGCCGTGAAGCTGTCGACTGTTGACCAGAAGCAGTTCACGCCTCAGATGGCGGAAATGGGAAAGCAATTCTACGAAGTGAAGTATCAATGTAATGCGTGTCACACGATTGGTTCTGCGGGCGGGTATGTCGGACCTAACTTGAGCAACGCAGGGAATTGGTTGAATGCTGCGTGGATTGAAGAGTGGCTCAAGGATCCTCAGGTGCTGGTCCCGGGAACAATCGAACCGCGTCGGAGCTTGACTGAGCAAGAGGTGCAAGCCTTGACCGCGTATGTGTTGACGCTCAAGAAAGGCCAACCTACAAGTACGACTGCCGCTGCTGCAGTGCGAGGAGCAGAGCAATGAGGCGACGAAGAATTATCTTGTCCCTGATCATCCCGGCGTTCATCCTCCTCTCATCGTGTCAACACAAGCCTGCGACCGCTCCAGCTAATCCGCTCTTGAACGCCTACGATGTGGAGCAAAATGCAAACGATCCACAACGCCTGATCCCGCTCAATTATCAACAGGCACAAGGCAAACGTGTATTCAATGACAAGTGCGTCTGGTGCCACGCCGGCACGACTCCAGCCGGACCGTCCAACCGCTCTAACTTGACTCCCACTCCGCCACTCTTTACTGACGGGGAAACGTTCAATTCGCTGAGTGATGACTTTATGCGGAACACGATCACGCTTGGTGGCAGCGCGATGGGGAAGTCCGCCATCATGCCGCCCTGGGGTCAAACTCTAACGCAGGACGAAATCCGAGCCGTTATAGCTTACGCGCGCGCGGTCGCTCAGCCGCCATATAAAGCTTCAGCTCGGCCGGCGTCACAATACTCGGAGAAATAGTCATGAAATCAAACAGCCAATCAACGGTCGCGTTCTTCGCAACGTGCACACTCTTACTGCTTTTTGGGCCGGCGCGAAGCTTTGCGCAGGTTACTCCCGCAGAAATTCCAAACCCTGCTCTCAAGGTTCTCGAGCAGGCACACCTGAGTAAACTTATTGCCATTAATCGTACGGTCCCGTTGCTGACCTATCCTTTTCCTTTTTCGCTAAACCGCTATGTCGGATCGGATCCTAAATCGCCAACCGGTGTCGATGGTCGCGGCTTGGAGTTTGTCAACTTCCACGATCAAATAGTCCTGAAGGTTACTGGAAACTACGAGGCCGCGTTCGATGCCGATCGTCTGTCACCCAATCAACGTAGCAGCCGGGTCTTCAATGACATCGTCTATCAAATCCTGGAGGTCTTACCCAGTTACTTCTCAACCTCTGATAGCTTTGACGCAGTCGGCTTCGAGATCTGCTACCACGTGCGCCGCAAGGCCCCGCACTATGAATACGAAGGGAAGGAAATTCTGGTCGCCGTCCTGAGTAAGGCCGATGCTTTGCGCTATGCTGCAGCGCCAACCGACTCAGAGCGGCAGGAACTGCTGAACCGCTCGGAGATATTCCTCAACGGAAAGCCATTTGGTTTGGCGCTTAGCGGAAGTGAGCCCTTAGACGTTGCAACTCTTCAACGGTCGGTGAAGCAACCGGCAACGGCCGCAAACCAGCAGCAGGGCGCTCGCTCACCTGCGTACGACGCCTCCAATCTCGGGAGAACTGGAGAGGATGCAAGTGCAAGTTCCGACAACTCAAGTGTCGAGATAGCGAAGAGAGCCGCGCCGGTACGCACTCAAGCCGATGCTGAGCGTGTCGAGACGAAATACAAGTCCCAGCTCGACGCGCTGACCGCTGCGGGTTTGGCCAACTATCACTTTGTGCAGTATGCACCGCCGTCATTTGTGGTCTTTCGCAACCAGATAGTTCTTCAGTTGACGCTCCGCAATCCGAATACTTTCGACAAGGAAGCTACGTCGATCTACAAGCGAGCGGCGCGCAGTTTCGATCTCTTTCTGGCGCCGCAACTGAAATCAATCCTTGAACGCATTCCAGATGACGCGGAACTTAGTGGCCTCGACATCACCATTATTAATGACTTGACAGCACCTACCGGACGCTCGTCCGAAGCGCTCGAGTTCGTGTGTCCGGTCAAAGCCTTGCGGAAGTTTGTAAACGCAGATATTACGAACCAGGAACTGATTAACCAAAGCGTTATCATGGTCAACGGCGTGCGAATCAACTTGAACCTCCAACAGGTGGAGTGATCGAATCCGGTCTGGCCGCCGACTCTTGCCAGACTCTTGCTCTGAAAAGGAGACTCACGCCCATGAAACGTTCTGTGATCGGCACTCTGCTTCTTGCGTTCGCGTTGCTCGTCGGAGTGTCCGCATTGTGTCGCGCAACCAAGTCGAAGCCTCCCGGAATGGTTGTCCATGGCGACTTCGTCACTGAGGCGGAAATGGGCGCCGCGCGAAAAGCGGCGCAGGCGAGAAGCGAGCCGTGCGCAAAGTGGTGCGGTGGCTCGATCTCATACGTAACCAACAATCCTAACAAGATTGGCTGCTCAGAAGAACGCTGCAGGGAGCTTTATATATCCGACGCACCCAAGAAGCTTTTCAGACGCTGTGAAGGTGTGGATTGCAACGACTGCAAACGTTCGGCGAATACTTACTATAGCGTTGACTGCGGTGAAACCCAGGACGGCTGCATAATAATGTTATCCAGCATAAGTGGGTGCGAATAGCCGAGGGACAAATTTTTGAAGAAGAGCGGCGGGGTTCTTCGCTTCGCAGCTTTTGTCTTGCCTCTAACCGAAGGGGTGATGCAAGGGCCCGGCAACGGAATCCGTCCTATGTATGGCACAAGCTCTTCAGCTATGTTTGCCACCTGCTTACTGAGGCTGAGACTGCGGACTCTACCTTGTGCGGCCTTGTGAAGATCTCATGGCTTCATCTGACAACCAATAGGACCAACTGACCGCGAGTTGTGTAGAGAATGCGCCCAGATCGCGCTGGATCGAGCGACCAGGCGTCTGAATGATTCAGCAACACAGGACTACGACACTACCAGATTCTTACGATGGCGTGAAAATGGCGCGATCATGTAGTCTGACGTAGCAGGATGTAACTGACTTTGACGGCTACTGATTCGGTAAATACTGCCTAATCTCACTTCGTCTCGCCTTGTTGAGGCCCCTCAAACCGTCTCATAATCTGTTGGTTCGGGGTTCGAATCCCTGCGGGGGCACCACCTGATTTGCGATTTTTGATTTTCGATTTCCGATTTGTGGTTCGTGAGGCTCGCTTGAATCTCGCCAAACCCACGATGGCGCGGAGGTGGCGCAATTTTTTGGAGTGCGGCGACTTGTCGCCGCTTTGTTATTGCGTTTCGTCGAGGAGTTTCTCCCCCCGCTTCCTTTCAAACCGCACAACCTTCCCTAGCTTCATCTGAGTCAGCGTATTCATTGCCCGACACAGATTCGCCGGCGTCTGTTGCGTGTAGACACCCGTCATCCGTACTGACGCGTGACCAAGTAAGTCTCTAATATCCCATTCATGAATGCCATTCGCTCGCAGACACGTCGCGAACGTGTGACGGGTATCAGGCTCAAAAGCAAGGACGATAAACAGTTCAGAATTGTCTTCGACGCAATACGACAGTTTATGACGACTGTTGGAGATTAATTATTTGAGATAGAATGCGCCCAGCCACAAAAGCCCGGACAACGTCGTGAACGCAGTGAGTCAAAGACAAAGTATAAGCGAGCTTTTGACTCGGGTGCTGGCGGGTTCATGGCGTGAAGCACTGCCAGCGTTGGAGATCACGGCCGAAGAACTAGCCGCCGTCACGCCCGCGCTACTGCAAACAGGAACCGGAGCGCTAGGCTGGCGCCGAGTGCGCGACTCGCGCTGGCACACTTCATCGGCAGCTTCAGAATTACAGCAAGCCTATCGAATTCATGCGGTGCAGACAGTACTTCATGAGCTTCAAATCAAAGAGGCGGTCGAACTGTTGCGCTCAAATGGGGTCGAACCAATCCTGGTCAAAGGCTGGGCCATTGCGCGATGGTATTTTGAGCCCGGTCTGCGGCCTTATGGAGATATCGACCTGTGCGTGAACCCGGATCAGTACCTGATCGCGAGGAGGTTAGTTGACGAGCTGGCGACCCGAGACATCCCCGTGGACCTGCATGAAGGCTTCGTCAGGTTTGGCCACCAATCATGGAACGAATTGCATCCGCGCTCCCGATGCCTGGAAATCGAGGGCGTCGAGGTGCGAACACTCGGACCTGAAGATCACCTGCGGTTGCTGTGCTTTCATTTCCTGCGTGAAGGAGCGTGGCGGCCGCTTTGGTTGTGTGACGTGGCGGTGGCAACGGAAATGCGGCCCGCAGACTTCGACTGGAGTTTGTGTGTCGGAACTCAAAAGACCAGCAGTGACTACGTTGGTTGCACGCTCATGCTTGCTAAACGTCTTTTGCAGGCAAACCTTGACGGAGTACCCGATGCCGTCTTCGCGAAACAGATGCCCGCATGGTTGCGGCCGGCGGTACTGAAGGAATGGCGAGTTCGCTCGATGTATCAAAGGCACAGGTTTCCATTAACTTCAGCCTGGCGCCGCCCAATAACTACGCTGCGAAAAATACGAAACCACTGGCCCAGCCCGATCGAAGCGACAATCAGCTTAAACGCCGCCTTCGATGAAACGCCAAGATGGCCGCTTCAGGTCGGAAGCTGCTTCATGCGAATGCATGATTTCCTGCGGCGAACTCTTAATACAACAAAAAATATTGAAATCAAGAAGTCATATACTAGAGTACATTCGACAATACCGTCGCCATAACTAAATCCGATCTGTAGGCTGAAGACTTACTAATCCAGTTCGAGTAAGGAGATATACTGAGTGAACAAAACCAATCGTCACCTCCCAACGGCCCGCAAGAGCCAATTGATAACGAAGGAAGTAGCCGGCGAATTGATCGTCTATGATCGAGAAAGCGACCGCGTCCATTGTCTCAACTCGACCGCCGCTTTCGTTTGGACCCGCTGCGACGGGCGAACCAGCGTGGCCCGGTTGGCTCGATTGCTGGAAGCTGAAATCAAAGCCCCGGTTGAGCACGCTATTGTTCTTTATGCCCTAGAGCAACTGAACAAATCAAAACTTCTCGATGAACCTTACGCGGTGATCGCGCCAAAGCAGGCCCTGTCACGCAGAGCAGTCGTGCGCCTGGGAGTGGCGGCCGCGGTGACTGCTCCTTTTATCAGTTCCATTATTGCCCCCACTGCGGCCCAGGCTGCGAGTTGTTTGCCCAGTGGCGCCGTTTGCGCATCGGACTCGTCTTGCTGCAGCAACAGTTGTGTGGACAACGGTCGCGGAGCTTTTGAATGCTCCTGATTCGAGCAGCAGCGCGATAAACGCGAACTGTATGAACATGTTGTTATCAACCGGCTCGCGAGTACCGCGCTACCGACGAAGCACTACTTGAATGCAGAACATCGCGTATTTGGGCGCCCAAAGACTAGCCCGCTCAATCGACCCGGAGACTGTGCTCGACGCGTTCGAATCGAACTTGCAAATCACGGTGGCGGAATGGTCGCCGCTTCGGGTTTTCGTTCATGCTGGGGTGGTGGAGTGGAAAGATAAGGCCATCGTGATTCCCGGATTGAGTTTTAGTGGTAAGACAACTTTAGTGAAACATCTGGTACAGGCTGGGGCAAAGTATTATTCTGATGAGTACGCCGTTCTGGATGGACAAGGCTGGGTGCATCCATACCCTCGACCGCTCGGCTTGCGGTCGCAAGACTCAGCCAGAACCGAAAAGATCCACGTCGAGGACTTGGGCGGCGCAACCGGATCGAGGCCGCTCCCGGTGAATCTGATCGTTTCGACGACTTTCAAGTCGGGCGCCATATGGCGGCCGCGTAGACTATCTGCCGGCAAAGGCGTTTTGGAATTGTTGTCTCATACGGTCAGCGCCCGACGACGACCCAACCTTGCTCTGACGACTCTTCCTAAAGTCGCCGCGCACGCCACCATTTTAAAAGGCGTGCGAGGCGAAGCCGACAGAATTGCTGAAGCAATTCTCAAGAAAGTAAGCTGAGCATTTCCCGTCGTCCCCACTTGTGTCGGCATTGTGAAGGTGCTGATTTTTTTAGCATGTCTCATAATCTGTTGGTTCGGGGTTCGAATCCCTGCGGGGGCACCACTACTAGAAGGCAGAAAGCAGAAGGCAGAAGGCAGAAGGCAGAAGGCAGAAAGCAGAAAGCAGAAGGCAGAAGGCGGAGCATTGGTCAGTACCACCTGCGGTAGCGGGTGGGTGGCTTTAAGGACTTGACTAAAAACAAAACAATCGGTTCGGTAACTTGGCTAATGACAAAACAAAACAAGGTAACTTGGCTAAAGACAGAACAATCGGCATAGGCATTATTGGGGCGGGGTTTGCACGCACGACGCAGATTCCCCGCTATTGCCAGCGCTCATCGCGAGCACGCCGAGCAGGTCGCGCGCGAGTTCGATATTGAACACGTCGAAAGCGATTGGCGCGCGCTGGTTGCTCGCAACGACGTTGATTTGGTCAGCATCGTTACGCCGGTCATGACGCATTGCGAGATGACACTGGCCGCGCTGGATCAAGGCAAGGCCGTGCTGTGTGAAAAGCCTATGGCCATAGATGCGGGCGAAGCGCGGCGGATGACTGAGCGAGCCCGTGAAGCGGGAGTTCTTGGGTTGATCGACCACGAGCTGCGCTTTCTTCCCGGTCGCATAAGAATGAGCGAGCTTCTTCGGCAACTTGAAATCGGCAAAGTGCGACACGCGCAGGTCGTCTTTCGCTCCGATTCGCGGGCCGACACAAACCATCCATGGAACTGGTGGTCGGATGTCAAGCGGGGTGGCGGCACGCTCGGCGCGATTGGATCACATGTTATCGACGGCTTTCACTGGCTGCTGAGCGCCGAAATTTCGGAAGTCTTCGGCAACCTCGCCACACATGTTCGCGAACGCGAAGACAAAACGGGCAAACTGCGCGCAGTGACAACTGATGATGAAGCGAGTTTGCTTTTGCGATTTGCTGAAAGCGAACTGACTGAAGGCGCGACCGCCAACGTCTCGCTCTCGATGGTTGATCCGGGAAAGACTGAACATCGTCTGGAGATTTTTGGCTCGCAAGGCGGATTGATGATCGAGGAAGCAGGCGAGCTGTGGCAGTCAAAGGTTGGCGATGGGGAATGGCGTCGCGTCGAAACCGAGCGTGGTGACCTGGCTTCCGGCATGCGTGACGGCGGTTGGGCCCGCGGCTTCACTGCGTTCTCAAAACAAATCGTCGAAGCTTTACGCGATGGCCGCACGACAGTCGAAGGCGCGGCGACTTTCGAAGACGGTTATCGTACTCAGCTTGTGCTGGATGCTGCGCGGCGAGCGAATGAGAGCGGTTGTTGGGCGAAAGTCGAATGAAAGTCAGGAACGACATCAACCGCAAACGGCGCGAAGGTCTTTGCAGAGGGCGCAGAATAATTCCTTTGTGTTCCTTCGCGAATTCCTTTGCATACTTTGCGTTGAAAAACGAAAGATAGCCCGTACAGGTTTCATGCTCGATGACAAACAAAAGATTCGCGAGTTAATCGATACCGGGATGCGAGCTAGTGCCGCCGGGGACCTTTCTCAACTGCTCGGTCTAATGGACGAGGATGTTGTCTTTCTGTTGAAGTGCGTGCTGACTCGTGATGCCAATCTGCTCGCGGAAGCGGCAGACAATCCGTGATTACTGATTGTTCGCCTTTTCTGTGTCCATTTTTTCGCTATCGTAATCACTCAATTCCGTCCAGCGGTCCGTCGGGTCAGGTGCCATCTGCTCTTACATCGGCATAGACATTCCCGGGGGCATGTTCATTCCAGGCATTTCCATGCCGGAGACGGCGCCACCAGGAAGCGGAGCTTGCGTCGCGCTACGATCGCCGCGGGTCCGCAGCAGATTCGGATCAACATTCTTGAGTTCATAGAGCGTCTTATACAAGCCTTCGCGCTGAAGCAATTCATCGTGCGTTCCCTGATCTACTACTCGTCCTTTATCGATTACCAGGATGCGATCTGAAACGGCGGCCACAAAGTTCAAATCGTGGCTAATGACTAAACAGGTCCGCTCGTTCGCATACTCTCGAATTACCTGGATCAAGCGATTGCGCTGATCAGCATCCAGGTTTTCTGTAGGTTCGTCGAGCAACAAAACTTCCGGCTTGCGCAACAGACAACGCGCGAGCGCGATCAGACGCTTCTGCCCACCTGACGGCACCTGCACATCAACGATAGTGTCATAGCCTTGCGGCATTCTTTGCGGATCGACGACCACATCGTGGATATGCGCCAGCTTGCATGCTTCTTCGACCTCGTTGTCGGCGGCGTCGGCGCGGCCGAGCCGCACGTTTTCTCTGATCGTGTCTTTCAGGAAGAAAGGAAACTGCGAAAGCTTTGAAACCTGCTCTCGCAGAGAAGCCAGGGTGGCGTTCGAGATGTCCTGACCTTCCAGCAGAATTCGGCCATCCTGCGGATCAAGAAAGCGCAGAATCAAATTCAGAATTGTCGATTTACCGCAGCCAATCGGCCCAACAAAAGCGATAGTTTCGCCTTCCTTGATTTGGAAGGAAACGCTGTTCAGAACCTTCTGGGTTGGCGAATAGCCGAAGATGACATTCTCAAAGTTGATGTCGCCGTGCACTTCGCCGAGTGCGACGGCTCCCGGTTTTTCGACCACGGTTGGCTTGGTGTCAAACAGTTCGTAAGTTGAAACGATGCCGGGCACCAGCGACTGATACATGGTGTATGAACTGATTAAACGCTGCACCGGAGTGAAAAGATTTGGGGCCATCTGCATGAAAACGATCGCGCTCGCGAACGTAAGCCCCCAATTTCTACCGAGCAGAATAGCGAACAACAGAATAAGCGCCGTGGTGAGCGAAATAAAGACTTGTGCGCCGCTATTGCTGAGACTCATCCACGCGGTAGTGCTCGCCGTGGCGCGGGCTGCGTCTTTCGATACTTCGCGGAAACGCTCGTTCCGTTTCGGCTGCGCGTTGAAAACCTGAATGTCGGAGATTCCGTTGATCGTTTCTTCCAATTCCGAGCCGAGTTCGCGCGCGCTGATGTTGATGCCCATAGCGCCTTGTTGAAGTTTGCCACTGGTGAAACGAAACATCAGCACCGTCAAGGGGGCCAGCACGAACAGCACCAGTGTCATTTGCCAGCTTAGCGCCAGCAGATACCCGATCACTATGATGAGCACGACTGCATCGACTATTGGGGTGAGCAAGACCTGGGTTAACAAACGCTGCACGGTGGTAGTCTCTGAGAGGACGCGCTGCATCAACGCTCCCGTTTGTCCACCCATAAAGAAATCGAGCGAGAGTGACTGGATATGCCGATAGAGATCCTGTCGCAGCTTGATGAGCAATCTCTGCTCCAGGTTTGCATCAACCCAGGCGCGGAGGATGTCGATTACGTTGCGCAATACAATCGCGGAGGTCCAAATAATGAAAATCGTCGTGAAAGAGAGTGGCGTGGCGAGCCAATTCTTTATCCACGGAAACCAACCAACATTGCCCCCGTGCGCGGACGTGTCGTAGAAGGATCCGGTCAAGGACCAAACCCCGTTCCAATCGCCGCGCGATGCGGCGTCGCCGAACAGTTTGATCAATGGGCCAAACGCTGCCGCGCCCACAAACGGCAACAGGAAAATAATCAAGGACAGTAGCAGCGAGGACGTCACCATTAACTTATGTCCGCCGAGTAATCGCAGGGCGCGTTTCAAGTAAGGGCGCGCATTCATTTTCGGCATCGTCTTCATACGAATCTTGCCCTTGCCGGGGCCAGGCATTGGAGGTTTGCCTGCCATACCCGGTGGCAATGCGCCTCGTGGCAATGCACCCGGTGGCAATGCGCCCGGAGGTATTGCATCGGCCGGCAAAGCGCCGGTCGGAACGGCATTCGCGGGCAATCCGATCGCCGGCTGGCCGCTCGATTTTTCTGATGGATCACCGGCAGATACGCCGGGAAGCGGGCGTTGAGAGTTGGACATAATAATCCTCTTCGACCGTGAGGCGACGGCAGAGATCTAAATAAAAGTTGAGCAAGAACCGGATAAAATGGGAGGGCAAGTTGTCATGCTTGCCCACCCATCAAGACTTATTTCGTCTTTTCATTTCGGAGAGCCACAACGAGGGAGCATTGTTTTGCTCAACCAAATGTCGCGCGTGATTAGCAGTAGCAATAGTAGTAATGCCACCAGCAATTGTAGGCATTACAAAGCAACTGCCGACAGACGCAGATATCGCTGTAGGCCTGCACTTCACCCAGGCTTTCAGCATTCTCTACTCTGGTTGCGGCCATTGCGCCTGAACTCTTCGGAATCTCGTCTCCCTTCGGTTTGGCGCTCTCGGGAAACATTTGTGCTGCCTTATCTCCCGAGACTGCATACTGCTGAAGCACGTTATCGGGAATATCGTAAACCTTTACCTCATTGCCCGCACTGGGCGTCGAAGTCAAAATCGCCATTATTGTTTCTCCTTCCTAAGCTGGATCGAAGTTAAAGAGGGAAACTGCTTCCTCAGGTTGTGCAATTGGGCCGGATGATACTGCGGCCTGATGTGCCGGTAACGCAGCAATAGACGAGCACTGTCCAGCACTTATTATGTTTTCAGTGGCGCGCATCCTAGCAGGGATAACCGCTGGTGACAAGCTTTTTTCGCGGGACTTTCAACCACCTATGCCGGCGCTTTAAGATAGTCTTCGAGGGCGCGGACAAACATTGGTTCGTCCCCACCCGGACCGGCATAGCGCATGATGCCCTGGCGGTCGATCAGAACAACAGTCGGCAGTCCATTGGCGCCATAGATTGTTTGCAGGTGTTCATCTTCCGCGACGCCAACAGGAAAACTTACTGCGTGCTCAGTTACCATTTTGCGCATCAGCTCGAGCTCGTCGCTGAGCGATTCAGCAGTTCCGCGATAAGCCAGATAGTGCCGGGTGAGCGCGATTATTTCCAAACCGCGCGCGCGTTGTTTTTCGTAAAGTTGGTTCAACCCGGGGAACATTTCGTGGCACGGCTTGCACCACGTGGCCCAGAATTCCAGCAGTACCACGCGGCCTCGCGCATCGGCCAGGGTCACCGGTCCGCCATTGATCCATTGTTTGACGGAAATCTCGGGAGCGGCCTGGCCGATAAGGGCCACCTGGGTCGCGCGGTCGCGAACCTGCAGATAGCCACTCATCGCAGCACGTTTCTGCGACGGATTACCTGTCGCCTGCATGATTTGAGTGATCTTTTCAGCGAAAATAGTTTCGTCGGCCAGCAGAGCGCGGGCATCTTCGATCCGATCAAGCAGTAAATAAGTGTCCGAGAGCGTCATTGCCAGACGGATCCGCATGAGGAATTCAATCTCGTAAGGTGTTGCTCGCGCAATCGACAACGCCGTGTCTAACTCGCCGGCTGCTTCGGTCAACTTTCCCGCGTGCTGTAGCTCGGCAGCCCGATCCAATTTTTCCGATACGCGCACTTGAGCAGTGACGAGAGTTGATTCAGTAGTTGTTTGAGACTGTCCGTTCATCGATTCAGCACTCCGCAGCGGAGACGCAATATAGCTGTCGAAGAAAAAGCATGCAAGCTTGATCTGCGCCACTGAATAGCGAACCTCATGATGGACAACTTTCCGAGCGCTTGATCAATGTCCTACGGGGGTATTGTTCTAACATGAAATTCTCTGCGCCTCCTCTGCCCTCAGCGTCTCTGCGGTGAGTGTATTTCAGCGTCTATTCACCGCTGAGACGCAGAGGTCGCGGAGTCTATGCAGAAAAGCTGAAATAGGACACAACCAGCTACCGACATATCTTGCAAGACTAGTTCTCAACTGTATAATGCGTCGTCGTCGCAATTTGTCGATTAAAAAATCCAGTTTATGAAGAGACTACGGCAACGAAGAAGCTTCAGATAAGAATAGCGAACAGTTCGGCTCAACCGTGACCAGTACTCCAAAATCTTTTGCAACGCAGGTTAGCGAAATCGCGCAGGCGACCGACCTCTCGAATTCACTGACCGCACCACTAAAGCGCGCGATCGATGAACTACTGAGCCTGGCGTCGCAGGCGGTTGGTTCAGCAGTCGCATCGGTGCTTGTCCGCGACGGCAATGAGGGTGGATTGAAGTTCCTGACCGCGACCAGCGGCGTTACAGACGAGTTGTTGGCATTGCGCCTGCCGCCGGGAGCGGGCATTGCCGGATTGGTCTTTTCAACGACCCAGCCGATGGCGGTCGCGGATGTTTCGCAAGAAGGTTCGTTTTGGTCAGAAGCTGACCGACGGACGGGCTTCAAGACGGTCACGCTGCTGGCGACGCCGTTGCGAGCAAACGGCGAAATGGTCGGCGTGCTGGAGTTCGTCAATCGGCCCGGCGAGCCGCCTTATCCATCGTTTACTCCGGCTGAGATGGACCAAGCGGCGCGCTTTGCCGACACCATCGGCGGGCTCGTTGATGCGCACGAGATGGCTTACCTGGTTGAGTCACTCTTCAATTTGTCCGTCAAAGATCTGCTTACGTCGACCTCAGCGGCAAACCGCGAGAAGGAATTGCGCGAGTGGCTCAAGAGCAGCTCTACAGCGGGTACTCATCGCGATCTCGCTCTGTTGTGGATCTCCATGCGAGAGATTGTGACCCGTGGCGATGCCGAACGAGAGTTATGTCGGGATTTGCTGGAAACGCTGGCACGATTCACAGAAAAACGATCCGGCAGCAGTTTCGGTTTTTAATGTTGGCAGTTGTAGCAAGGAGTCTGATGGCCGTTGAGACTGCTATAAGAGAGACCAACCAGATCATCGATCTCTGGGGTGCCATAAGTGCCGAAGCGATCTTTGAAGGTCGCACCGGCCGGGGTGTTCGTGTGGCCGTGGTCGATAGCGGAATAGACACCGAACATCCGGATCTGAAGGGCAAGGTTAAGGGATCAGTCGAAGCAGTCGCCGAAGAAGGTCGAATAAATTTTCGTCCGTCTACCTCCGGCGATCAGGCGGGTCATGGCACAGCCTGCGCAGGAATCATCACCAGCGTTGCGCCTGATGTTGATCTCTATAGCGTGAAAGTGCTGGGACCCAACGCTTCCGGCTCAGGTGACATGTTTCTGGTGGGTCTTGACTATGCCATCAAAGAAAAGTTTAAGGTCATCAATCTTTCGCTGGGAACAACCAAGCGCGATTATTTTGCGCCGCTGCACGATCTTCTGGATCGAGCATACCAATCTAGCTGCATAATAGTTGCGGCCGCCAATAATCTTCCGTATCCGAGCTATCCTTCGATCTTTTCGTCCGGACTTGTGTCCGTAGTCAAGCGCGCGGGCGACAACCCATTCAACTTCGGTTATCGCTATGGCCAGGTAATCGAACTGGTGGCGCCGGGCGTCGAAGTGAAAACGACCTGGCCGGGCGGGGGCTATCGTCAGTTAACCGGCAACAGCTTCGCCTGTCCTTACATCGTCGGCCTTATTGCTCTCATGATCGAAGCTTACCCCGACCTGACACCGTTTCAGATCAAATCAATCCTTTACACAATCGCTCGTCGCAATCGAGAAAAAGCAGCCGCCGAGCTGCAAGAGAAGTTATGAACCAGTACCTATGAACGCGATCAGTTGCAAGGAATAGCGGGCCATGCGGCTGGCGTTCTTAGCTTGCAACTGCCCACTGATTGAGGTGGGAGAGAAAGACCGCTCGAATGCAAAGACCGGAAGCCTCGTCAGAGAACGTTTGGTAAGGCTTAACGCCGTCGAGTCTTACAACTTTTACCTGGCCGTTTTCCCAACGAAAATCACCCGTAAGATTCGTGAAGGGCATGCCCTCAGCATCGCCATACCCGTGCTCCGGTTCCAGGTAGGCAGAACGCAGACGCTCTTCCCAATCCTGCGGCGACCAGTCGGCAGGCCTTCGCTTGGTTCGCACGTGGCCTTCCAGATCGCCGACGAGCGCTGCCTGGTCATTGAATGCAAGCAGAAAATCCATCGTCTATTCTCGGGAGACATGCAAACGATATGTAAAGTTTTGCGCGACGTCAATCCGGCGCACGGGTTGGTACTGATGCGCTTTCAAAACGAGGGTTCCGATTCACTGGGAAGGCGGGCGCCCTCGCCCGCAATGAGCGCGAAGCGCGAAATGCCTACTTGGCCGCGGTTCTGATGTGTTCGGAAAGATTTTGAGCCTGCGAGACGGTGCGGGCGAGGGCGCCCGCGCTCCCAGTGATAAGATCTGATTACCGAAACTGCATCAGTACCCGCAGGTTGGGTGGCACTAATCCTCCGATTAAAGCGCGCAGGCCTGCGAACAACTTCTTGTCAAGGATATGACCAGTGTCTATAGTTGGCTGCTCACAAAACGTCGGATGTTTTAGTTTGATCGAATATTGAAGCAAAGGAATAAAGCGCAAGTTCGACGCGTGCGCGTCGGAGTGGATACTGGCGGCACGTTCACTGATTTCGTTTTTGAAGCCGGCGGCGGGCTGCGGATTTTCAAAATAGCTTCGACGCCGGATGATCCTTCACGCGCAATCATCGGCGGTCTGAAACGAATCGGCGAAGAAACAGGCTCGCTCTTGCGTGAAGTCGAAGTGGTGCATGGGACCACGGTTGGGACGAACGCACTGTTGCAGCGACGCGGCGCACGGACTGCCTTGATTACCACGGCAGGCTTTGAAGATGTAATTGAAATCGGAAGACAGGCCCGGCCCGAGCTCTACAATCTCAATGCTATGAAAGCGCCGCCGCTGGTTCTGTCGGACATGCGCTTTGGTGTTCACGAACGCGTGGCAGCTTCGGCCGAAGTACTGGAACCGTTAAGCAAGGACGAAATTGAAACATTGATCGAGAGACTCAGCCAGGCTCATCCCGAATCCATCGCTGTCTCGCTTTTGTTCTCGTTCGTTTATCCTGAGCACGAGCAGCGGATCGCTCGTGCATTGCAAGGACTCGGCGTTCCGTTGTCCCTCTCTCACACAATTCTTCCTGAGTACCGCGAATATGAACGCACGTCGACCGTCGCGGTTAACGCATACCTGCAACCACTGATGGGACAGTATCTCAGTCGTCTTGGCGAAAGTGCTGCGGCAGAAGCCCGACAAGGATCGGTAATAAATCCAAGAACAAAGAACAAAGGACAAAGAGCAGCCTTTGGTTTGCGCGTCATGCAATCTTCCGGCGGCAGCATCTCTGCGGCGGCGGCTGTTGAAGAGCCGGTAAGGACAATTCTGTCCGGGCCTGCCGGCGGCGTCGTGGGCGCGTTGCGAGCAGCAGGCGCGGCAGGATTTGAAAACATCATCACTTTCGATATGGGCGGCACTTCAACCGATGTGGCACTTTGCGATCGCGCTGGGCTGCGACTAACCAATGAAGCGATTGTGGCGGGAGTACCTATCGCGGTTCCAATGATGGACATTCATACCATCGGCGCGGGAGGCGGATCGATTGCCCGCGTCGATGAAGGTGGCTCGCTCCGTGTTGGTCCTGAATCTGCCGGAGCTGATCCTGGCCCGGCCTGCTACGGCCAATCGCTGCTGCCGACAGTCACGGATGCGCACGTCGTTCTTGGTCATTTCCCAGGCGCTGCGTTATTGGGCGGCGAATTCAAACTGAACGACATCCGGGCGAGGGAAGCGCTTAAAAGCCTCGCTGCCGAAATGAGTGCCGTAGCACAAAGAAAGGTCAGTGCGATCGACGCCGCGCGAGGAGTGATTGATGTTGTCAACACAAACATGGAACGCGCTTTGAGGCATGTTTCAGTCGAGCGTGGTCATGATCCGCGCGATTTCACGCTGATCCCATTTGGCGGCGCTGGCGGATTGCACGCGGTGGCTTTGGCGAGATCACTTCAAATTCCGCGTGTAATTCTCCCATCATCGCCCGGCGCGCTTTCGGCAATCGGAGTCGTCATCGCCGACGTGGTCAAGGATCAAAGCCGGACTGTGATGTTGGAAGCCCTGCCCGGCTTCGAGAAGAAACTAAACAGCATCTTTAGCGAGATGGAGAAACAGGCGTGTGCGGTGCTGCGTGGCGAAGGCTTTCCGGAATCAAAGCAGCGCCATGAAAGATCACTGGCCGCACGTTATAAAGGTCAGTCGTTCGAATTGGAGATCAAGCAGACCAGCCGGGCCTTTGCGGCGGCCTTTCATCGGGCGCACCGCGCTCGTTATGGTTATGCGCAGGAGAATAACATCGTCGAGATTGTCAGCGCGCGCCTGCGGTCGATTGGCGTGGTTGAGAAATTTAGAAGTGAGAGACGGAAAGTTTCGCAGGCGAAAGCATTCGCAAAACCCCACGATTTTACCGACAGCTATTTTGAACGAAAGAAGATGCGGACGGTGGTTTATCGACGTGAAGAACTCGATACGGGCGATCGATTGCGGGTACCCTGCATCGTCACTGAATACTCCGCGACGACTATAGTTCCAGACGGTGCGAAGGCTGGCCTGGATTCTTACCGGAATATAATCATTGATTCTTAGGAGCATGCATTCCAGAGATCAATTAACCGCAAAGGCCGCAAAGGAATTCGCAGAGGCGCGCAAAGGCGGATTTCCTTTGCGTTCTTTGCAAAAGACTCTGTGACCTTTGCGTTGAAATTGGATTCACTGTCCATCACCCAACAGCTTTTTGAAGAGAGAAAAGCTATGTCACAGAACTTCGATCCAATAACCTTGGAAATCTATCGCGCTCTCTATACCTCAGTTGCGGAAGAGATGGGCGTGGCGCTGCGGCGCTCGGCGTTCTCGCCGAACATCAAAGAACGGCGCGATTATTCATGCGCGGTATTCGATTCAACGGGTCGCGTAATTGCGCAGGGCGATCATATGCCGGTGCATCTCGGCTCAATGCCGATGGCAGTCGCCGCGGCCTTGCGCGAAGTCGAGATTGGTCCCGGTGACGTGGTTGCTCTCAACGATCCATTTGCCGGTGGAACGCACTTGCCCGATGTGACGTTGGTGATGCCAGTGGTCGGTGGGCAGTGGGCAGTGGGCAGTGAGCAGTGGACAGTGGGCAGTAAGAGAAGTCAAAGACTAAATACCAAATACCAAAGCCCAAAGCCCAAAGACCAAAGCCCAAAGCCCAAAGTCCAAAGACCAAAGCCCAAAGTCCAAAGACCGCTTTTCTACGTCGCTAATCGCGCGCACCATGCCGACATTGGCGGCGCGACGCCGGGATCGATGGGTCTGGCAACGGACATTTACGGCGAGGGAATCCGCATTCCGCCGGTTCGAATAGTCCGCGCCGGCGAGTTCTGCGAAGACATTATGAAATTGATCCTGGCGAACGTGCGCAGCAATAAAGAGCGTCGGGCCGATTTCGAAGCACAGATTGGTTCACTAAAAACCGGCGCTGCGCGTCTGCTTGAGATCGTCGAACGTCGCGGAGCAAAGGAAGCGAGAAAGTACGGAAAGCATTTGATCGACTATTCATCGCGCGTAATGCGCCATGCTATCAGGGCAATTCCCGACGGCGCTTATGAAGCTGAGGATGCCCTGGACGACGATGGGATAAGCCAGGATGAAATCCCAATTCGCGCCCGCGTGACGATCAAGGGCGAACGCGCGCGCGTCGATTTCACCGGCAGCGCCGCGCAGGTTGCTGGGCCCATCAACGCTGTCGAAGCAATTACTGCCTCAGCCGTCTCATATGTCTTCCGTTGTTTGGTTGGTGGCGACATCCCCGCGAGCGCGGGCCTGATGGAGCCGATCGAAGTGATCGCACCGCAAGGCACCGTCGTCAACGCCACTCATCCCGTGTCAGTCGCGGGGGGAAACGTCGAAACATCCCAACGGATTGTCGATGTGGTTTTCAAGGCTCTCTCGCAGGCCATTCCTGATCGCATTCCCGCAGCCAGTCAGGGCACAATGAACAATCTAACAATCGGCGGCATTGATCCGCGCACGGGTGCAGAATTTTCTTATTACGAAACCGTCGCCGGCGGCATGGGTGCGCGGCCTGCCCTCGACGGTATGAACGCTACGCACACCCACATGACAAACAGCCTGAACACGCCGGCTGAAGCGCTCGAATACGCTTACCCTCTCCGCGTGAGACAATATCGAATTCGAAAAGGATCAGGTGGCAAAGGGAAACAAAAGGGCGGCGACGGAGCGATTCGCGAAATTGAAACTCTGGCGAGTGCTCGCATGTCGTTACTTGCTGATCGAAGAAAGCGCGCACCCTACGGATTGTATGGCGGCGAAGATGGCGCGGTCGGTTGTGCGTCAATCATCCGGCGCGATGGAAGTCAAGAACAACTTTCTTCAAAAGGAAGCTGGCAGCTTGAACCCGGCGATCGAGTGCGCATTGAAACACCAGGCGGCGGCGGTTTTGGTAAATGAAAGCGTTTGAATTAGACTCTTTCGCGTTTTTCAGATCACTCGGACGAACATAACGAACACGATAAAATGAGTACTACAGCGACCATGATCCGTAGCATTGAACCAGACGAGAACGAAGTGCCCGGCCGAAAAGAGCACCCGGGAGTTTCGCGCGCGGGATGGATCGAAGTAATTGCAGGCTCAATGTTTTCCGGCAAGTCCGAAGAATTGATTCGGCGTTTACGCCGCGCGAAGATTGCACGGCAGAAGATCCAGGTCTTCAAGCCTGAAATCGATAAACGATTCTCGAACAATCACATCGTCTCGCATTCTGAGATGAAGCACGAGTCGGCCAATGTACGAACTTCGGCGGATATCCGCGCCCTCATTGAACCTGAGACCGAAGTGGTGGGTATCGACGAAGCGCAATTCTTCGATAACGAATTAATAGCTATCGCCAATGAATTGGCCGAGCAAGGCGTTCGAGTAATTATCGCGGGACTCGATCAGGATTACACCGGCAAGCCCTGGGAGCCGATGCCGCAGCTGCTCGCCATTGCCGAATACATCACCAAGACCCATGCCATCTGCGTCAAGTGCGGGCAGCCCGCAAACTATTCACAGCGAATCTTTGAATCCGAAGAACGGGTTGCAGTCGGCGCCGCAGGCATGTATGAAGCCCGCTGTCGTCAATGCTTCGTGCCACACGCGGATGCTCCCACCGTGCATTCGAATTAGCCTGTAGTGCAAGTTGACTTGCGCAGGCGCCGGCAGGATGCCGGCGAACCGCAGGCAAGGATGCCTGCGCTCCCACTCTGGCAACTTCGTCTCGCATTTTCTAATCCAACCGCGCAAGAAGGCTCCCCAGCCACGTTCTAACCAACAAAGTTTCCGTGCATTCTTGGCGGAACTCAGAGCTTCGATTTTTCAAGATCTCCCCTAGCTGGTCAGGTAGCGAAGATGCATCTTTCGCCACCGGGCCACGGCCAGGCTTTCAACTTTACTGGAAGGAGAAAAGATGATGATGAAGACGAATGTGTTTAGTTTGGTGGCGGGGTTTGTGTTGTCAATAGCAGCGTCGCTCAGCATGGTCGCTGCCTGGGAAGGCGGTCAAAGGGATCAGGGACCAGAGGCGTACCGGCTCGAAGGTCCATTCACCGAGGGAAATCTTTTGGTGTTTCTGATTCACGGCAAAGACAAGATCAAAGGTCAGAGTTTTCTAACTTTGCAGGAAGCATTGGCGCAGCGGAAGGTAGTCGTGCGCGAGAAAGGTTCGGTTAATGAGCTCTCGATCGAGAATGTGTCCAGCGAAGAGGTCTACGTCCAATCCGGCGACATCGTGAAAGGTGGCCAGCAGGATCGCATGCTGGCAGTCGATCTGATTCTGCCGCCGCGCTCTGGCGAAATTCGCATTTCCGCTTTCTGCGTTGAGAATGGACGATGGAGCCAACGCGGAAGCGAAGCTGTCACGGTGTTTAATTCCTCGGCGAACGTTGTTGCCGGCCGCGACTTGAAGTTGGCAGCGAAAAAAGCTGAGTCGCAAAGTGAAGTCTGGCATCAAGTCGCAGTGGCGCAGGACAAGCTCAGCGCTAACACCGGCACTCGGGTGAACGGAACTGCATCGCCGACGAGTTTCCAACTGGCATTGGAAAATAAACAAGTGCAAAGCAATGCGGACAGCTATGTCAAAGCGTTGACAGGCATCATCGACGGTAAGCCGGATCTCGCGTTCAGATGGTGACGCGCGACTCTGAAGAAACTGTTTTCTTTGAAACTCGCGATCGCGCGAAAGCCGACACCTGGGTACATCGGAATTACATTAAGAAGAACTGAAAGCGATACGGAACCGCTTGCGGTAGCAGCGGGTAACTATTCAGGCAGATGTCGAAGTGCTGGAGGCCGACGGGTAACTTCAGCCGGATGTTTAGAGGCGGGCGTTGCCCGCCTCTTTCTTCGGTGCGCGCAGGATGCGCGCGAACCGCCGACAATGATGTCGGCGCTCCTCAGTGCACAATCTTCATCGAATATAAAATTCCGTAGAGTTCGTCCTGATGCTTCGGAAAACTAGCGCCGTTTGTCGATAGAATCAGAGTCACCAGCTGCGTCTGCCCGGCGTATTTGCGGTAAGCCTGCCACTCCAGGCGGCGAATGTCGTCAGCCATCTCTGGTTTCGATTCGCGAAATTGAATGCCGCGCAAGCCGTCAATCTCGATCCATTTCACCTCATCGTATTTGCCAATCTTTTGATTCGTCTTGGCACTTTCATACATGGCTTTGATGCTGATGTCGGTCGGAAAACTAGGATCCATGGTGGAAATGTTACCGCTCAGAAACGCGCCCCCACCGCCGTAGCTAATTGTTTCGGTGCGAACATCTTCTTTTGTCCAGTTCGCGGGCATGGTCCAGCTGATTCCCTGCTGGTCCCACTTAACGGTTTGTCCATTGGCAAGCGCGGCCATCTGGGCCGCCGTCGGCGAAGCTTTCTCAACAGTCTCGCCGCCAGTCGTAGACGGCTCGCCTGAAGATGACGAGTTTGACGAACCTGTTCTTTTAAACTTGTCGCTCAAATTACAAGCTGCGACCGCCAGGACCAGCAAGACGATTCCCGGAATGTGTTTCATGGACATCCTCAATATTATTCAAAGAGTGGAAAAGCAAGGGCCTTTTACGCTGAACCGTGCGCGCGTGTCAAATATTTTAGTTGACAGTCGGCTGCTTCCAGTCAAGCAAAGCGCACCAGACCCGCGTGACTAAAAAGCGATTTCTCATCAACCTCAGTGCGTGGTATGCTTGAGTTGGAACACCCCCTCTAAATTCATTGAATCCGCGCGGCGCACCAAAAGCCGCATTAGTGAGGGTCACTATGTTCAAAATTCAAGCCTTTCCTGGCGGGAAACTCCTGCAATTTGTTCCGGGACTGCTGTTGCTGCTTCTAATCGGCGCTTGCCAACCAGCCACAAACACGAACGCCAATCTAAACGCCAACGCCAACACAAATACATCAAACTCCAACGTTAATATCGGCAACGCGAATGCCAATTCCGCCGGCAGCGGCGTTGCGATTAATACGCGCGAGCCGGAAAAATACGGCGCGACGTTGGTCTTCAGCGTCGAGACCGAGGGCGGCGACAAGACCATCGGCATTCCTTCGATATCCGTGCAAGTGGCGCGGAACGGCGACGACCGCCGGGTTGAGTTCAAGCTGCCCGACGGGACTCCTTTGATCTATCTCGATCACAACAATCATCATTACGTGGTTGTGACTGGCCGAAAGCAGTATGCCGAGTTGACGCAGGAAGCCACCGGCATTCAGATGCACAAGCTCTTAACACCAGGCCAAGTGGTTGAAGATTTGAAAAACGTCAAGGGTATCGAACGCGCCGGCGACGAAACATTTAACGGCAGAACCGCGGAGAAGTATCAATACAGCAAAACCGCCAATACGAATACGAAAGCCGGTGAAGTCCAGGCGAATGCTTTCGTCTACGTTGATAAAGAAACCGGACTGCCGCTACGGGCCGAGTTGTTTGCTGAAAGTTCAGGTGACGTCAAAGGCGTCAAGGCCGCGCGAGTGATAGCCGAAATGCGCGACATCAAGACTGATATTGACGCAAGGATGTTTGAACTGCCACAGGGTTACTCGCAAGTGCCACCCGAGAAAGTCCGGCAGCAAATCGATGCCCTGACAAGCACAGTGGCGGCCGTTTTGAAAGCGATGATTGCGAATGTTGGCAGCGGTCAGCCGGGTGCATTGCCCACAGCTTCGCCATCGGTGACACCTTAGCAGGCAATGAGAAACGTTCTGATCTTGTTTGGCGGATTGCTGCTAGGCGCGGTAGCGACGGCCTACTTTCTCGGCGCGTCACGGTCGCACCGGCTGCCCGGCATTGCGGTGAGACCACCCGATCCCAGCAGCGATACGACCGGCACTGTGGCTGTTAGCATAGACGAGAAGTTCTTCGACTCTTTACTTGGGACAATTTTTCAAAAGCTTGGTCCACCGCAATTAAAGCTGTCGCAAAACTCATCGCCAGCAATGCAGACCGTCGCTTTTCAGAGCTCGTGCAGCGATGTCGTTGTGCTCAATCCGGAAAGTGGCAATGTTAAGACGGGCGTGCGGTTTACCGGCGGCAAGATTACTGCCCCGCTTGCTTTCAACGGCAGTTATAGCATTCTTGGGAGGTGCGTCCAGTTCAAAGGTACGGCGAAGGCAACGGTCGATCTCTCATTCGATCAAGCGAAGCAGACAGTTTTCGGTCAGTTGAACGCTGACGAGGTTGTACTGGATGACGTTTCGCCAATCATTAGCAGCCTGGTCACCGCTTTCGTGCGGAGGTCAATCAACGAACGGGTTAATCCTTTCGAGGTCTTGCGGGTCTCGCAGCTTGCACTGTCATTACCAATACAGGCAAGCGGTGGCTCAGTAAAGGCTCAGGTGAAGGATGTGCGCTCCGAAGTGCAGGAAGGCTCGCTGCGGCTTTATCTGACCTATGATTTTAGCGCCGAACGAAACTCTTCCGGCTGATTGTGGCGGGCGACGCGCGCACGATAGCGATCTGAACCGCGCTTCAGCTAAGAGATCGGGCCGCAGGCGGGGCATTAGCCCGCGCGTAAGCAAGGGCTCTTCCTGAGCCTCCCTCACGGTCGGGCTAGTGCCCGACAACTGAGCCCACAACAATCTCGGCAATTGCAGGCGCTAGTCCGGCCTTCCCAGACTACCCATACTGGACCTTATCGCGCAGAGGTGCGGACGATTGATGGTCGATCTGTGTTCAGGACCGAATCTCTTACGTCGGTCGCCAGCGGCACCGGGCAGGTCTTTGTCTTCGATGTTCCGACACGTTTGCTGATACTCGCTTGATTTGATTAGAGACCCAGACCCCGACTATGAAGGAAGGTGACGTAGTCCTCACGCCAGTTCCTCAAGCCGATGGCAGCGTTAAGAACCGGCCCGCTATTCTCCTGCGCGAATTCCCGCCTTATGCGGATTTCTTGTTTGCGGAGTAAGCACGCAATTACACCAACAGGTCAAGGGATTTGATGAGATTGTTGCCGCCTCCGATTCTGATTTCGCCTCGACCGGTTTGAAGTCGGAGTCGTTGATCAGACTTGGTTTCCTGGCGGTGTTGCCGCGCACTAAGATTGCGGGCTCAATCGGTGCGATTTCATCTGAACGCCATGAGAGACTTCTGAAAACTCTGGCTGGCTACCTGACGAAGGGAGCTAAGGATTGAACAAAGTTCCGTTCACTTTCGCTAAGCTCGCAGCGCTCTATAAAGAACTTCAAAGTCGACTCAGGGCTGTACAGGGCCAAGACGTGATCTCGTCGACCTTTTTAGAGTATTTCGAGCGATACATCCCCATACGCAATCAATTGCGAGAGGAGCTACCTTATCTTTATGCTGACCTACCTCTCCGTGAAACTCCGAAAGCGTCCTCATTAGGGAAGGTTTATCGCAATCAAATGGAACCACTTGTTCGCGACATGGAATATATTTTCGAAGTAAAAGCGAACAGTGAGTTGAAATTCGCGCCGCCAACCGAAGATGCCTTCGTGGATGAACGCTCGACCCGCGTTTTCATAAGCCATGGAAGAAGCCCAGATTGGAGAGAGGTGCAGGATTACATTGAAAAGGATCTGAATATTCCCACGCTTGAACTAGCGCAAGAGCCTAACAAAGGTAGAACTGTCCTACAGAAACTCGACGAAGAATCCAATGCCTGCTCGTTTGCCGTTGTTGTGATGACCGGAGATGACGACATGGGTATTGGCGCTCCTCGTACACGCGAGAATGTGATGCATGAAATCGGATTCTTCCAAGGGAAATACGGCTTGGCTAATGTTTGTCTTCTGCACGAGAAAGGCACAAACATCCCGAGCAATATTCACGGGCTCGTCTACATTCCTTTTCCCAAGGGTCTGGTAAGTGCAACGTTCGGAGTTCTAGGTCGGGAACTACGCGCGGTATTCACGAACATGCCGTAGCTGTGCCCCAAGAAATGCGAGGCGCACTCTATTTCGCCAATTCACTCACCACCGCATCGGCGTGATAGACATTGCTAAGTGCTTCGAACATACCGCGCACGTCAACCGAGATGGCGCGGTTGACGGAATCATCGAAGTAAAAGTCGCCAGGTAGCGATTGAATGTTGCCGTCGAAGATCAAGCCGACGACTTCGCCATTCTTATTGATCACGGGCGAGCCTGAATTGCCCCCAATGATGTCCGCATCGGAAATAAAGTTGAGTGGCGTCTTCATGTTCAGTGAAGGCTTCGCTCTCTCCCAACTTTCTGGAATGTGATAAGGATACTTATTGCCATGCTCGGCAGCGTGCTGCCAGAGTCCGGCAAAATCAGTAAACGGCACGTACGTTTTTCCATCTGCCTTATAACCTTTCACCGTGCCGTATGAAAGACGCAGAGTGAAGGTCGCGTCAGGATATGTGCTGGTGCCCTTCAACTCGAATCGCGCGCGCGCAATCTTTGCATAGTTCGTGCGCTCAACCGCGGTCACTTCCGTTTCATAACGCTTGCGCGCGGCGCGCGCTTCTTTATCAATCGATCGCGCCAGCTGAATCATGGGATCATCTGAACTATCGATCGCCTGCCGACCGCCAGCGGCGATTTTCTTTCGCGTCTCGACATCTTTTAGCTTCGTGCCGCTGACCAATTCTTCGGCACGCGCCTCCGGCGTTTTGCCCTGCAGTACACGCTTGACGATCTCATTGTCGGCTCCCATTTCCTCGCGCATTAGGGCGAGCGCATCCGCGAGCTTCATCTTCTCAAAATCGTCATAGATCGGCGCGGGAGAGTAAAGCTCCTGTTCGAGCGACTCGCGATTGGCGTCGGTGTATTCGGGTAAGCGTTGTGCGTTAGGCTTCGTACCTTCCTCTGCCATCCGCACGAGATCACGGGCGGTATCGAATAACCCCGAATTGAAGCCCCACTGTGATTCGAGAAAACGTCGCTCGCGCTCATAAGTCGGAAGCGCTTTGCGCTCTTTTGCTATCGCGTCCCAGGCATCGGTATAGTCCTTTGGCATCCTGGGATTTGCGCTGACCGCTTTTCGCAAACTGTCTTCCGCTTCCTTCTTAGCAGCGATGACCGGCGGATCCTTCAGCCCACCGCGTCCGGGCGCGCCTTCCTCGCCGATGTAAGCCTTCAGACTGTTATCAACGCTGAACAGATCTTCGTGGGCCCGCCGCTCCTGCTCTGGACCCTGCGCACCATAGCGAGTGTAAACATTGTGCAGGTGCTGCAGATATTTCAGTAGAAAAGGAATTCCGAAATCACGCAGGTACTCTAAATGCGCAACCGTATCCAGCCGATTCGTGCGGCCGGGATTGCCGGACACAAATACCAGGTCGCCTTCGCCTGCGCCTTTCGGCGACCACTTGAAATAGTTGTCGGTATGAATCGGCTTATCATTCTCGTAAACGCGGAACAGCGCGAGGTCCAGGTCGTAACGCGGATATTCAAAGTTATCCGGATCGCCACCCAGGAACGCAATCTCAAATTCAGGGGCGAAGACCAGACGCACGTCAGTGTATTTCTTGTACGTGTAAAGGTTGTACTGGCCACCCTGGTAAAGAGGGATCACGTCGTTGCGCAATCCGTTTTTCTTCGTCGTTTCTTCGGCGATGTTATTGATCTCGGCATTGCGCGCCGCGTTGCCTTCCGCCGAGGACATCTCCGGCTTCACAGCGCCCGTCACCCGCGCGGTCACGTCTTCAATACCGACCAGTTGGTTCAATTCAAGATCCGGAGCTTTCACTTCCTTGTCGCGTGTCGAGGCGTAGAATCCGTCTTTGATGTAGTCCTTCTGCGGCGTACTGATCTTCTGAAGCACGTCAGAAGCAATGTGGTGATTTGTCATTACCAGGCCGTCCGCGGAAACGAAGGAGCCTGAGCCTCCGCTATTGAAGCGCACTGAAGCCAATTGAACCTTTTTAAGCCAAGCGTCCGTGATTTCAAAACCGTATTTCTTTTTGATTTCCGCCCGCGGAACACTGTTGAAGGGCCACATGCCTTCGTCCGCGCGGGCAGTAAATTGCAGAGTCTGTAAGCTGAATAGCGCCAGAACCAGTGCGCACAAAAACTTTCTGAATTTCATTGTTAACCTCGACAAGATGGTTTACGGGAGAAGATTTTAGAGCTTTCCGCCGACAAATTGGATGCCTGTGCAACTGTGAATGGTAAATGGTAAATCGTAAATAGTGAAGCTACAGGTTCTCCTCTCCCGCCGGAGCGGGTGTTAGAGTTACTCAGCAAATTCTGTTTAGCCTCTTCCCTCACGCTTGCCCTTTCCTAAAGGAAGAGGGAATCTCTGGCCATTTACTATTCACGATTCACGATTTACGATTCACGAACCATTGGACAACGAAGAAATAGCACGACGTTTCAATCGCATGGCCTCTCTGATGGAGGTTCGTGGTGAAGATCCATTTCGCATCCGCTCTTATCGCATGGCCGCCGAAGCAATCGAAACCTGGCCGACATCCCTCCATAAAATCGCTGCAAAAGAAGGCGCCGCCGGATTACAGGATATTCCCGGCGTGGGCAAGGCGATCGCCGGAAAGATCATTGAACTGATTGATCGCGGAACCTTCGACGCCTGGGAACGATTGACCGCAGAGACGCCGGAAACGGTTCTGGATTTGCTGCAGCTTCCCGGTATTGGGCCGAAGACAGCGGCAACCCTTCATCAAAAGTTCAAGATTGCTTCGCTCGAAGACCTGCGCAAATTCGTCGCGGGAGGAGGTCTCGAGATGGTTGACGGCATCGGTCCGAAAACGGCTGAACGAATCCGAAAACACTTATAGTTATGATATAAAATTGCATGGTTCATTTACTTCTCTTAGCGGAGGCAAAACAATGAAACGAATCGCAATCCCCCTTATTTTCATTTTCATGCTCGCGGCGGGTGTCGCAAGGGGTCAGGAGGCACACTCCCAGTCGTCAACCGCCACTCCGGCACAAAAACAAGCCTCGCGTGACGATACCAGAGAAAAGCTACGTACTTTGCTTACCACGTTGGGACCGAAGGTCAATATAGATTTTCGCCAGAGCGACAAACAGCCGTACAACTTTCTCGGAGCGCTGAAAACGGGTCTGGCGAATACGGATTTGTTTGAAGTCGTGGTTTCGGTAAGCGACCAGGAGACAATTCATTTTCGCATTTATCCGCATTACAAAGGCGGTTACATCAACATCGATCGGGCGGCAAATACCGTTGGACTGGCGCGACAACTACTCCGCTTCAGCGATACCAATTTCCTTTACTGGGGAGCCGATAGCTCGGGCGATGTTTTCGCCGGATACACATTCACGCTTGAATCCGGCTTCCCCGACAAAGCCATTTCGGTCGTGCTTTACAGCGTCAAGCCTCTCGATCAGTTCGTGGGCCAAATGAAGCCGATGATCGATGGCGGCGACGACCGGTAGTTTCCAGGTCCACGTTTCAGCCGGAAAAGTCTCGACAGAGAGAGCGAATTCAGTATAATTGGCCCGCGTTCGCGGCAATTTCTCCCGTAAGAAGTCTGAAGACTGACGATGTTCCGAACTCGGCCTTAACGCTGGAGGAGCAAATGGCAGACGCTGCCGTAGTAACTCAGGCCCGATCCACAGGATTTATTCGCGGTCTTGGCCTACTCGACTCTACGATGATAGTGGCCGGCTCCATGATCGGATCCGGCATTTTTATTGTCTCGGCAGACATCGCTCGACAGGTTGGTTCGTCTGGCTGGCTGTTGATGGTGTGGATTGTTACGGGCCTGTTGACTGTCGCCGCCGCGCTTTCGTACGGCGAACTCGCAGCGATGATGCCAAAGGCAGGTGGGCAATACGTCTACCTACGCGAGTCCTACTCGCCCCTGTGGGGATTTCTCTATGGTTGGACTCTTTTCCTGGTGATTCAAACAGGAACAATCGCCGCTGTTGCCGTTGCCTTTGCTCGTTTCCTCGGAGTGCTCGCGCCGTCAATCTCACCGACGATCTGGATCGTCAAACCAATAAACATCTCGCAAAATTACGCGGTTAGTCTGTCGATTCAACAGCTAGTGGGGATTCTTCTCATCATCTTGCTGACGTTCATAAATACGCGCGGGTTGAAGTTGGGCAAGATTATCCAGAACATCTTTACATCAGCAAAGACGCTCTCTCTGCTCGCACTCATCGTACTTGGTATCGTTGTCGGACGAAATGCGACCGCCATTTCGGCGAACTTCAGCAGTATGTGGACGCCGCAAAACGTCGATACGATCAAGCCCGATTTTTCGTTTGTTTCACCTGTATCGGCAGCCATGGGAGCATTTGGACTATTAGTGGCTTTCTGTGTCGCTCAGGTCGGTTCTCTTTTTTCTGCTGATGCCTGGAACAACATTACATTCACAGCGGGCGAGGTGAAAAACCCGAGGCGCAACATTCCGCTGTCCCTGGCTCTTGGCACGGCGCTTGTGATCACGCTTTATTGTCTGGCGAACGTCGCTTATCTTTGCACTCTGACACTGACTCAAATCCAACATGCGCCCGACGACCGAGTAGGCACCGCTGCCCTCGGTGTGATCTTTGGGGCAGCAGGCGCGGCAATCATGGCTGTGGCAATCATGATCTCGACGTTTGGCTGCAACAACGGCTTGGTCCTGGCCGGAGCGCGCGTTTACTACGCCATGGCGCGCGATGGCCTGTTTTTCAGAGCTACCGGAAAACTCAATGACAAACATGTACCAGCGATTGGTTTGTTCTTGCAGGGAATTTGGGCTGTGCTGCTGGTAATACCGCGAACTCGTTCGTACGGGACAACTGGTCTTCCAGTCGTCGATCCGACTACGGGTTTCGAAAGGTACGGCAATCTCTATAGCGATTTGCTTAATTATGTAGTCTTCTCGGTTCTGATCTTCTACGTGCTGACAATAATCGGACTATTCATCTTGCGTCGCAAACGCGCGGATGTTGAGAGACCTTACAAAGCTTTTGGGTATCCGGTAGTGCCGGCGCTTTATATTGTCGCAGCAACAATCATCATGCTTGTTTTGCTGCTATATCAGACGAAGACCACGTTTCCCGGTCTGGCGATTGTGCTAATTGGTATTCCGGTTTATTTCATTTGGCGGAAGTTCGGCACACCTATGCCGGAAGAAGGATCGATCTCAGAAGCCGCAGCCGAAGCGAAAGGCGAGTACTGATGTCCGCCAACTTCATTCAGTTTGTCGATGATAGTCGCGCAATTATTTAGAGTTGGGCCAACGCCCGACTGAGCGGGGAATAGCCCGCTTCTAACTCGGCGACAAACTGAAAAGTTTGTCGAACAATCTCCAGCGGAGGTTCACTGATGGCCAGTCAACTGTTTAGGACAAAACCGCTCAGCCTTTTGCTCGAAGAGATGAAAGGCGAGAATCGCCTGCGACGTATTCTGGGGCCTGTGCAACTGACTGCATTAGGTGTCGGAGCGATCATCGGTACCGGCATCTTTATTCTTACCGGCGTAGCCGCGCACGATCGCACCGGCCCCGCGCTCATGCTCTCGTTTGTCCTGGCCGGACTCGCGTGCGTTTTTGCGGCCTTGTGCTATGCGGAGTTTGCTTCGATGGTGCCGGTGGCCGGCTCGGCTTACACCTATGCCTATGCCACTCTCGGTGAGCTTTTCGCCTGGATTATCGGCTGGGACTTGATCCTCGAATATGCGGTCGGTTCGGCGACAGTTGCGCATGGCTGGTCGGCGCACTTTCAGGAGTTCATTCCCATATTTCACGAAGGTATTTCCGCCATCCCCGCCAAGATACCTCACATTTTCCATTCGGCCCCGATCAATTATTGCGTGAACGTCGACGTGGCCGGGGGATGCCCGCATACTGGATTTGTCGCAACCGGATCCTACTTTGATCTGCCCGCGATCCTGATCACGTTCATCCTTACGGTGATTCTGGTCAAGGGCATCAGGGAGAGCGCTTCCTTCAATGCTTTCATGGTGGCCATCAAGCTCGTAATCGTGTTGATGGTGATCGGCATCGGAGTATTTCTGATTAATCCTGCCAACTGGCATCCGTTCGCGCCCTACGGATACACCGGAGTCAGCTTCTTTGGTAATACGATACTCGGCGGGCACGCGCCGGGTGGCGAGCCTCTGGGCATGTTTGCCGGCGCCGCGATTATCTTCTTCGCGTACATCGGATTTGATTCTGTTTCAGTCCACTCAGAAGAAGCTCGCGAACCCGCCAAGGATGTGCCTAAAGGTATCATCTGGTCTCTGATTATTTGCACGATTCTCTACATCGCTGTTTCGGCTGTATTGACGGGAATGGTTCCTTACAAACAGATCAATATAGACGCCCCCGTGGTGGACGCATTCAAGCGAGCCGGTTTGGTCTGGATGCAGTATCTGGTCGCTGCCGGCGCAATGACGGGCATTACTTCAGTGCTGCTGGTAATGATGCTCAGCCAGCCACGCGTGATGCTGGCGCTCGGTCGAGATGGACTAGTGCCCAATAGCTTCTTTGGTGCCATTCATCCGAGGTTCCGCACGCCCTGGAAGTCAACTATTCTGACCGGACTGTTCGTAGCATCAATGGCGGGATTCCTGCCGCTCAGCATTCTGGCTGAGATGACGAGCATTGGAACATTATTCGCTTTCGTGATCGTCTGCGGCGCGGTGCTGGTCATGCGTAGGACCAATCCCAACGCAAATCGTCCATTCCGCGCGCCTTTTGTTCCGCTGGTTCCAATTCTGGGAATTTTGACGTGCTTGCTTCTGATGTTTTCGCTGCCGGCGGAAAACTGGTATCGATTGATAATCTGGCTGGTTATTGGTTTCAATATTTACTTCGGTTATGGTCGATATCGCAGCGTTATGTCTGTGGGAGAGGTTGGTTCGCCGGTAATCCTGGCCGTTCTGCTTGGCTTGTTGGATGGACTTGTAGCAGGAGTTGCGGCCTACATGTTTGAGTCAACAGCGCCAGCCTCAGAGCGCCTGACTTATACGATTGCCTTAGCAGTTATAGGCATCATCATTGGAGTAGCAGTCGCGTTCTTAGGCTACTCAAGAGCTAAGTCGGGGAAAGTGCCGCCGCCTTCACACCCTGGATCGCTGGCCCGTGAAATCAAAACGCACGGCCTTTCGCCTGCGGGCCAGGCCGTAGCCGATCCTGATGCGCCACCAAGTAGTCCGGCCGCTGACGTGAAGGTGCCATAGCAGATCTTTCCTTCAACGAAACCTGAGTGATTTCTTAATCACCCGGCCCTTTCCTTAGGTGGGTCATTATTAGCGTCTTGTCAAGCGCATCATCCAGTCGATCCAAGCTAGAACGGTGTGGGCGCGTCGAGCGATTGTTGTAGTTCCAGCGAGATCCAGCTCAAGGTGAGCAGCGCGCATAATTTCCATCACCTGGTCGGTAGTAGGTCTGGCGGCTTGTTTGAGATAGACCTTTCGAGGATGTGGTGGCTTTCAAACAGTATTTCCCAAGCTACGTCATTCTTTGATCTACCCGACATCGTAATTATTGAAGATTAGTAGCTCACTGATCTTCCCTCGGGCTGTTGCTACCGAGTTAATGTTGCGGCTCGCCGCCACCTCCACGATGGTATAGCGGCTTGTGTCACCGTAAAGCTCTCGAATGAATTCTGTATCCGAGTTGCTCAGCAAGACTTTGCATTTCCGCCCGGTAAGGTCGTCACATACCGCCTTTAACCGACGCTGCTCGTCGCGACCGAAGCTGTTTAGATTGTAACCGGTGAAAGACGCAGTGTCTGAAAGCGGATCGTATGGCGGGTCGAGGTATACAAAGTCTCCTCGACTGGCACCACTCAGGGCAGCCTCGAAGTCATCATTTGATATCTCGATATGAGCTCCGGTGAGATATCGGCTAACTGCACGGATCACCACTTCATCGACTATCACCGGGTTCGAGTAATTGCCGAAAGGTACGTTGAAGTGTCCCTGGCTATTCACTCGGAATAGACCGTTGTAGCAGGTCTTGTTAAGAAAAATAATGCGGGACGCTCGCTCGATAGGCGAAAGTTTCTTAAAACTCGGATCCCGATCAAGCGAACGCAAGTTATAGAAGTAAGTCTTCGTGTTTCGGTGTTGGCGCACATGCGCGATCAAGCCTGCAGGATCTCGTTTGATCACGCGATAGCAATTGATTAATTCTCTGTTCGCGTCGTTGATTAAAGCTGTATGGGGTTGTAAATCAAAGAGTACTGCGCCCGCACCTACGAAAGGCTCAAAATAGAGTTCAAATCTTCGTGGAATGTAGTCACGAATTTTTGAGACCAACTGACGCTTGCCGCCAGCCCATTTCAAAAATGGCTGTAAGAGATCATTACGCTTGAATAATGTCCGCTGCTTAGGCTTCTGAGTGAGTGCGGTTGCGAGCTTACTCATGACTTGTCATCAAATCCGGTCTTGGGCATGTTGCGTTGCAGCATACACAAGTGAAAAAACCAGTCAAGAGGGATTGTTACTTGCAAGCATTAAATCACGTGTACGACTTGAACCACCTGGATGATCGCTGGTGCCGGAGGAGAGACTCGAACTCTCATGAGGAGTGAACCTCGCCAGATTTTGAGTCTGGTGCGTATACCAATTTCGCCACTCCGGCGTCGCTGAAGCGAGAATAAGCTGGACACGCAATATTAGAGGTAGCCCTCAACGACGTCAACCGCACGAACTGCCAAAATCTCCATAAAATCGCTCAAAAAACGATATCGAAGCCCTTGGTAAAAGAATGTTTGCCAAAGATAACACGCTGTTATACAATTTCCCGGCCAGTTAACTCCTGGCCTAAATCAACCCCTCGCCACCGGCGGCGCAAACGCTCCACGAATTTTAGCGATCGCGAGTCAGTTCCCAGTTCAGTCTCGAATTTAGTCCGAACCGAAGATATGTCCGACAGTGCCTCCAAGCCCCGTCTACTAGTCGTTGACGACGAAAGTGAAGTGCGCAACGTGCTTCATGATCTCTTGTCAGGCCCCTACGAGTGCGCCCAGGCAGCCTCTGCTGAAGAAGCGCTGGTAAGGCTGCGCGAAAGCGATTTCGATCTGGTGATTAGCGATATCACCATGAGTGGAATGAGCGGTCTGGAAATGATTCCTCACGTGAAAGCCATCTCGCCGGATACGGTAATTGTGATGATTAGCGGCATGCAAACGATCGAAAGCGCAATCGATGCCTTACGCCTGGGAGCGTTCGATTATTTGATGAAGCCATTCGATCTGCGTCAGGCAGAAGCAGCCGTTGTCCGCGCTCTCGAATATCACCAATTAGTAGTTGCAAAGCGACGTTACGAAAATCATCTGGAAGAGCTGGTTGAGCAACGCACAGCGGAATTAGATCAGGCGCTGGATTCTCTGGAAGATGCATATCGAATGACTCTGCGGGCCTTAACTGCCGCGCTGGAGACCCGCGACTCTGAGACGCACGGACATTCGGAGCGTGTAGTAACTTTCAGTTTGCGTCTGGGACGTGAATACGGACTAACCGGACCGCAAATGAAGGCGCTCGAATTCGGCTCACTGCTTCACGACATCGGAAAGATCGGTGTACCCGACGCTATCTTGCGCAAGCCGGCAAAACTGACCGACGAGGAATGGGAGCGAATGCGCGAACATCCTTTGCATGGTCAGCAGATTCTGCGCGGCATAAAATTTCTCGAAGGGGCGTCGAAAGTCGTTGCGCAACATCACGAAAAGTGGGACGGATCGGGTTACCCACTGGGCTTGAAAGGCACAGAGATTGACATTTGCGCGCGCATCTTTTCCGTCGCCGATGCTTTTGACGCCATCACCAGCGATCGCGTCTATCGTCAGGGCCGCCCGTACGAAGCAGCCGCACAGGAATTGGATGAATGGGCTGGCCGCCAGTTCGATCCCAAAATAGTCGAAGCGTTTCACCGCATTCCGCCGGAAGACTGGGACGAGCTGCGACGACGCTCGCTGCTGCGGAAGCCGGCTGACTCTGAATGGCGGCCGATGGAACAGACAATCGCATCGCCCTTGAATGCGCCGGTAAGCTGACAAGTCCAGCGTTTAGTCTTTAGCAACTAAAGCTTGATGAACTCTGAACTTTCTCTATCCGAAACTCTTACTGAGGATTGGGCACGACGTATCCACGCCGGCTTCGCAAATACAAGCCAACCCGCCGGGAAGCAACTTCCACGCGACGATATTCACCCGGGCGAGCCTCCGCCAGGGATCGTTTCGGCCTGTAGGTGACGACGTACTGCGACCCTATATCACGAGCGACGCTTTCAGCCTCGCTCGCTAATTCGTCTGCTGACTGCGGAAGTAAAATCTGTCCCCCGCTTTCCTCGGCAATATCTTTAAGGCGCCCTTCGCTCTCGCGCGTAGCGCGTTCATATTCCTTGCGTCGTCGACGCATGGCCACATCAAGATCGATGGAGCCAACCTTAAAGGTTGGAGTTCGGGTGGTGCCCGGTGGAAGGGTTGGATCACCATTGGCTACGGGGTTGCTGCCCGGGTTCCCATCGCGCTGCACGCCGTCACCGCCTTTGGTCACGCTGTTTCGATTTTCCAATTCCCGACGAGCCAGCACCGTATAGCTAATGATGTGGACGCTCGCCTGTATCGAATTCAGTTGTCTCAGTGAAGCTGTCAGGGTAGTTCGTCCGCCTGGACTTTCTACCCCATCCGTGATCAGAACAATGTGCCGCGTCCCGGGTAACGTATCCTTAAACTGATCTGCTGCCGCCGCGAATGCGTCAGCCAGCCGGCTGGTTTTGCCTGAATGTAGTTTGGTCTTCAAAGTCTTCGCGACGTTTTCCTTATCTGTAGTCCACGTTTGCAAGAGCTCTGGCCGAGTAGCAAACTGCATAACAGCCATTCGGTTTCCAACGTGCAGAATTGCAACGACGCGTAGCGCAACATCTCTTGTAACGTTTGTGTTCTTTAGGCCGAGTTCATTGCCCACATCCAGTAACAAAAGAACATTGACAGGTAGACGTTGAATGCTTCTGATTTGTTGGGCTACGCCATCCTCAAGTATCAGCACATCGTCCGGCTCAAGCGTCGGATCGTAATGTCCATATTGATCGACCGCCGCCACCGGCAAACGCACTTCTTCGGTGAATATTCTTACTGGTTCCTGTTCTTCGACTTTAGGAGTCGGCGAGGATGACGCTTTTTGCCCCTGTACACTTGAACATATGAGGAAAATAACACCGACAAAATTGAGTAGGCTGACGCTTTGGAGCAACAAGGCAAACGTCCTATCTTAGAAATGCTGGGTCGCTTCTTTTGATGCCCAAAGTAGGTCAAATGCGTTGCCCATCAGGGATGACTTTCCGCGCCTGGGCCTGCACGGCTGTGATTGCAATTGCGTCCAGAATATCCTCAGCTTTGCAGCCGCGTGATAGATCGTTTGCCGGTCTGTCCAAGCCTTGCAGAATGGGACCAATGGCCGTCGCGCCGGCAAGTCGCTCAGTCAGTTTATAAGCGATATTACCTGACTGGAGATCAGGGAAGATCAGCACGTTGGCGCGGCCGCCGACGGCTGAACCGGGTGCTTTCGATTGCGTAATTTCCGGCACCAGCGCCGCATCCGCCTGCAGCTCGCCGTCGATTTCGATCTCCGGCGCGCGGGCGCGCACCGTTCGGGTCGCCTCCACTACTTTGTCAACCAGGCGATGTCGCGCGCTGCCTTTGGTCGAGAATGAAAGCATCGCCACGCGCGGCTCGACACCCAACAGAGCGCGACATGAATCGGCAGAGGCAATTGCGATTTCGGCTAACTGTGCGGCGCTCGGTTCGATTACCACGCCACAATCGGCGAAGAGTATCGCGCCGTTGTGTCCGACATTTTGATCTCGGACGGCCATCAGAAAAAAACTCGATACTAGTGTGAAGCCTGCGCGTACCCCGATGCAATGCAATGCCGCGCGGACAGTGTGCGACGTCGTATTAGTCGCGCCGGCTACTGAGCCATCGGCTCGGCCGGAACGCACCATAAGATTTCCATAGTAAAGCGGATCTCGCAGCGCGTTTCGCGCTTCATCCATGGTCGTGCCTTTCGCCCGCCGCGCTTCGTAAAGCAGCGAAACCATTTTCTCGAAGTCACCAGCGCGCGTGTGATCGATTACTTCAACGCCACTGAGGTCGGCGCCCGCTTTTCGCGCCGTCAGGCGAACTGCTTCTTCGTTTCCCAGAAGTGTGATATGCGCGAGCCTTTGGCGCGCGGCAGTGCTCGCTGCCGCGACCGTGCGCGGATCTTCGCCTTCCGGCAAGACGATGTGCTGGGGACTGGAGGCTGCGCGCCGGCGGATTTGATCGAGTATGGACACAGGCTGGTGATCAGTTATGGCCGGTCAGTGGTCAGTCTCCTTTTGCTTAACCTTCAGGTTGTGATGACTGTTGAAATCGACGGGAAATTTATCATGAGATGCGCCAGCCTGAAAGCTTGCCCCCCGTCACGCAAGTCGGCTAAACTTTCCGAACGAAGAACGGCCTGATTAGCGACGACTGACCGGCGGCCATTTACTATGTCCAAATTGAAACTCAAACGACGCATGAAAAACCTGCTCATGTTCCTGCCAAACATGATTACTCTTTGCGCTCGTTTAATGGTGGATTCGCGCGTCCCGCGCACCGAGCGGGCACTGTTCGCGGCAGCCGTCATCTACGCCATCATTCCGTTCGACTTCATTCCTGACATGATTCCTTTTGTCGGCCAGGTCGATGACCTTTTTCTGATCTCGCTCACGCTGCTGCGCTTAATCGATCGCACTGAAGACAAAGTTGTGCGCGAACATTGGCGTGGCGGTGGCGACGTGGTTCAACTGGCCGAATCGGTGGCTACAATCGCGCCGTTCCTGATGCCTCGACGCATAAGCCGCGTGCTGCTTTCCCGAGTTAAACCGACGGCGCAGGGCACGAGTTTGGTTGTCAATGCCTCAAAATTCGAGCCTCTCCTGGTTGAAGTTCCAGAGGGGCGGCCTGCGCCGAAGCACAACCATGTGAAAGCGCCAACTCAGGCTGCGCAGAAAAAGCGAACATCGCAGTCAGCTTAATTTGTTGAAAGCAAACGCCGGCGCTGGAATTTCCGGCGAAATAGTTCGACTTTTGCGCGAATAACTTGTGATCGAGTTTAGGTAAAGACTGCGCGGTTCTCGGATCACTCCCGCTTGCTCGACACAAGTCGCAAATTTCCAATCTTTTCTAGTTGACCGTTATTGGGATCAGTTCGGGCATCGGAGGCTGGACCTTCGCGGGCGACGCCGTCCGGTCGCGATTGACGTTCCGGTAGAGGATGTCGCGCTGCTGGGGGATGAATCCCGCCTCGGTAATCAGGTAACGCAAAGTCTGTTCGTCGGCGCGATTGTGGGCGCCCGCCGCTGACACGACATTTTCCTCGATCATGATCGAGCCCATGTCGTTAGCGCCGAAGCGCAAAGCGACCTGTCCCAACCTTAATCCCTGTGTCAGCCAGGACGATTGGAAATTCTGAATGTTATCGAGAAACAGACGCGACACCGAAAGCATTTTCAGATAATCAATTCCCGTCGGCTCTTCCTTGATCTTGCGGCTTAGCGCCGTATTCTCCCGCTGAAACGTCCAGGGGATAAATGCGGTAAAACCGCCGCTTTCATCCTGCAAATCGCGAATGCGCTGTAAGTGACGCACGCGATGCTCCGTTGCGTCGCCGATGCCGAACATCATCGTCGCGCTTGACCGCAGGCCGACGCGGTGCACGGCGCGCATCACAGCTAGCCATTCCTCAGTCGTGCATTTCGTCGCAACACGTTTGCGAACTTCGTCGTCGAGAATCTCAGCCCCACCGCCCGGCAGGCTGTAAAGTCCTGCTTCTTTCAGGCGGCCCATGATCGTTTCGTAATCAAGACCGGAAATGAGGTGAATATTATGAATCTCTGGAGGTGAGAAACAGTGCAATTGAAAGTCCGGATACCTGTTTCGCAAAGTGCGCAGGAGGTCTTCGTACCATTCAATGCCAAAGTCTGGGTGCAGTCCGCCCTGCATCAGCACGCCGGTGCCGCCGAGTGCAATCGTCTCGTCAATCTTCGCGCAAATTTCGTCGATGGTGCGGACGTAAGTGTCCGGCGCGCCGGGCCGTCGATAGAACGCGCAGAAGGTGCAGACAACGTTGCAGATATTCGTGTAGTTGACGTTGCGATCGATGATATACGTGACTATGTTATCGGGATGATGCCGCTGGCGAATCTCATCGGCTGCGGCTCCGATTCGCGCGACGTCGAATGATTCCAGCAACGCCGTGCAATCCGCCGTCGTCAAACGTCCCCCCGCCAGAGCTCTATCAAGAATTGGTTGGATATTCGCCTCGCGCATATGCTTAGTCTATTAAGTTGCCGCACAATACTCAAAGCGCGAGCCACAAGCAACTCTGTCAGCCTTTAGAAATACCGGGCGCGTGGTTACCGGACGCTGAAAAAAGTCGAGCCGCTTTGAACGCTCCGGCAAACTCCGCTGTCGCTGGAGGCTTCAAATGAACAATTGCCCCGGCAATGGCGTTCTTTAAGCACAGTTCGACGCTAGCGACGCGCAAGGGATGAGGGAATGCGCGTTCTCCTTCATGAATAGTTAATACGTTAGCATTCGATTCAAGAAAGGAAGTTGTCATGTCCCGAACGCTTAGTTTTCTCGCAGCTTTCTTTTTCGTTCTTCCAGCAGCTTCGCCGGCCCAGGAAATCGCTTCTAATTCGTCTGGCAATGAAAAGACTGAGACAGCCGTGGAAAAGAAAGCCTTTGACTTGCTGGAAACGCTCGCAGACCAGGTGACGAACCTGCACTCGCCGGCGAACCAGGTTCGAGCAGAATGCATGATTGCGAATTTGCTTTGGGATCGCGACGAGAAACGTGCGCGTGCGCTTTTTAAAGCAGCTACGGAACAAATGGTCGCTGTGATTGCCAATCTGGATCTTAGCGATCAGCAGGCTTATCAAGAGACTGCCTGGATCAACCAGCAGCGACAGGAAATTATTACGCGCATAGCGAATCGTGATCCTGAGCTGGCACTATCCTTTCTTCGCCAGACGCGATTTCAGCCCGCGTCCGAATCGCGCTCCGGTTGGCACGGGATGAGCGAAACTAACCTGGAACTGCAGCTGGCCAATCTGATCGTCGCTAAAGATCCGGTGCGCGCCCTTAGTATCGCGCAAGCATCTTTGTCACAAGGGGTATCGTGGAATCTTATTGGATTTCTTTCTCAGTTACAGCAGAAGGATCCGAAATCCGCGCAAGACCTGTATAGCGAAATAGTTGCGCGGATCAAGAGCGAGGACCTCGGGCGTAATCAAGAAGCAACGAATATTGCGGTGAGCCTGCTTGGTTCGTTTCAGCCGCCACAAGCTAACGTAGACACGTACCAGGATCTAATGACGACGTTAATCAACGCGGCTTTGACTATGTCCCCAGGCAACCAATTCAGCACAAATCTTAATAACCAAATGAATTCGCTTATGTCTCAAGTCGATAAGTACGCCCCAGTGCGTGCCTCTGAACTTCGAGAGTGGTTGCGAAACGTTGAGAACGCAGCCGATCCGAACACGAAGATGTATCAGGAACTAAATCGAGTCAGCCAGAATGGCAGCGTCGATGACATCCTGGCGCTGGCTTCAAAGTATCCCGCGGAATTGAGAAGTCAGATTTACCAAAATGCGGCCTGGAAGGCTTTTTCAAATGGTGACGTTAGTCGCGCTCGCCAGATCGTGAATGACTTCGTTTCTGAACCCGTTCAGCGTCGACAGATGCTGGAGCAGTTTGATAATCAGTCTGTTTACTCTGCGCAGGGAGAGGGCGGAATCGAGCAAGCACGGCGTGTCATCAGCAAGACGAAATCTGTGGATCGAAAAGTTCAACTGCTGATTCAATTCGCAAATACGCTGAGCGGCAAGGGGGACAAGAAGGGTGCTTTGGAGTTGCTTGGGGAGGCGAAGGGCCTTGTGAACATATCACCACAGAACTCAACTCAAATGTTGGCGCAGATTCAGCTGGCCCAGGCCTATTCATCGCTCGATCTCGACCAAAGTTTTGAACTGCTGCAACCGCTTATCATTAAATCAAACGAACTGATTGCGGCGGCGACCGTAATGGATGGATTTGATCAGCGCTATCTGAAAGACGGCGAGTGGATAATGCCGGGCGGGAATGTGCTTGCCAATATAGTGAATAATATTAGTTATTCGCTGGCTAAGTTGTCACATGCGGATTTCGGTCGCTCAGTTTCACTGTCGGATCAATTCGAGCGCCCGGAACTCCGCCTGATGTGCCAGCTCGGAATCGCTGAAGCAACGCTTGGGCAACGATTTGCCAAGTTTCCCGTGCAAGGACCCCGCGTTTGGATGATTCACAAGTGAAGCTTGCCCTTTAACCTCGACCGACATAATCTTCGCCTCTGGTTAGTCTGCGCTAATGGAGGAGTTTCTTGCCCGCCATACCTTCGGCTAATCTCGATTCAACTCTTCGCGATCGTGCCGGCAAACGCGCACGGAGACTTGATCTGCATACTCATTACTATCCGCAGATCTATTTCGAAAGGATTAAGGAGCTCCCTTCAGAGTTTTCCTTCGACAAAAGCCCATCCGGACAAACGATCATCACCTATCGCGGCGCGCGTTTCTTTGGGGTGACCCCGCCGATGACTGACGTCGCGCAACGTCTCGATGACATGGATCGGGTTGGAATCGATGTTGAAGTACTGTCGTTGTCGACGCCGAACGTCTTCTTCACTGACGCGAGTCATCAACCGGAGATCGCGTGCATGGTTAACGATGCTTATGCTGAAGTGATTGCGAAGTATCCCTCGCGATTTAAAGCCTTCGCATCAATTCCTATGGACAACCCTGATGCGGCACTGAAGGAACTTCATCGCGTACTCGATGAATTGAAGCTGAATGGCGTGATCTTGCTGAGCAATATTGGCGGCAGACCTTTGACTTCGCCTGAGTACCGGCCGTTCTTCGAAGAAGCCAATCGCATTAAGCTCTGCATCTTACTTCATCCGATGCTACCGGCGAATACGGATCCTTTTCGAGAATATGTGCTGGGACCAATCGTTGGATTCATCTTCGATACGACACTCGCGGTAGCGCGCATGTGCTTCGACGGCATGTTTCGAGAGCTTCCCGACATTCGCTGGATCATTGCCCACCTCGGCGGCGCGGTGCCTTACTTAATGGAACGGATGGATAACGGCTGGCGGGATTTTCCTGAATGTCGCGCTAAAATCGACGAGTTGCCCAGCGCGTACTTAAAGCGGCTTTATTACGACACGGTCAATTTCAATCCGCACATGTTGATGATGGCGCGCGACATGCTGGGTGCGGATCACATGGTCATGGGGAGCGACTATCCGCATTTGCTCGGTTCAATTGATCGTGCTGTATCGTCGATTCAAACACTTAACATTTCCGAAGTGGAAAAGCAGCGCATCTTCGCGGGGACGGCATTGTCGATCTTGCTGAACGTTGATCCTGACCGAGAACGGTAGATCACTGCTGCAGTCCGAGAATTGAAATCGCCTGTTGCCGCACCATCTTTTTTGTGTCGGGGTCGCGGAATGTAGCATGTTCCGCGCCACCCTCCACAGTCACGGCAAAAACTCTCCCATTCAGGTTTGGAAATCGGTTTACCACCCCTGCTATCCACGCCGTGGGATCACCACTGCGCCGGGTATAAACCAGGAACTTGGTATTGGGATTTCCCAGGCCGATATAGCCAAGGAAGGTTTCAATCTTATTGTCAGCGATCTGAGACGCCGTTGACTGTGGATCAAAACCTAACGTCGAATCGGCGAAGCATGAGCGATGAATGACGATTAAGGAAGGACGTTCTCGCAGGACTTGATCTTCACGATGCCAAATCGGACTTGTGTTTTCCTTTTCGATCACGATAGGAAGGTCTCTTAGGATGTCGGTTATATCATCAGCGTTCGTACCGCCGGCCTTCCGCGTTTCAGGATCGTAAACTCGATCAGGCAAGGGAGAATCCATCAAGACTACGACCGGCTGAGCCGCTCTTGCGCGCAAGAACCAAGAGCCACCTTTCCAACCAGCCACAACGGAAGCCAATATGAGGATTGCCAGCAGCGGCGCCCACTTCCAGATGCGCCTGCTGCCGCGGGCAGGTCCTAAAGCCGGAGACCCGGCCGGGCTTTCAATCGCTGAACTGCTGATCGACTGTGGCGGCGCGCTTCGATCGAGTTCGGCATTCACAGATAGACGTTGCTGCAAACGTCGCAGATCTGTCAGTAGTTCATGCGCAGTTTGATAGCGATCCTCGCGCTCTTTAGTTAACGCTTTGCTTACGATCCATGCCAATACTTCCGGCAGATGAGGCAAGGAGGTGGTCAGCGACTTCGGCTCATGCTCGAGGATCGCGACGAATATATCACTGGGAGTTGGGCCTCCAAATGGCTGACGACCACTCAGCATTTCATAAAGGACGACTCCAAGGCTCCAGATATCAGTACGTGCGTCGACCGACAATCCGCGCGCTTGTTCCGGCGACATGTAACTAACTGTGCCCATCACTACGCCCGGACCAGTGGCCATCAATCGCGTCGAATCCTCCGCCTCACCTCCTTTCTGCTCGATCAACTTCGCCAGGCCGAAATCGAGAATCTTCACATAGCCATCGCGGCGGATCATGATGTTCTCGGGCTTGATATCACGATGGACTATGCTTGCGGCGTGGGCTGCTGCAAGTGCAGACGCGATTTGCTCGGCAATATGTAGTGCTTCATTTAGGCGCACCGGCCCAGCACTGATTTTTTTACGCAGCATTTGTCCTTCTACGGACTCCATCACGATGAATCGGTGACCGTCACCTTGGCCGACCTCATAAATCGTGCAGATGTTGGGATGGTTCAAAGCAGATGCCGCACGAGCCTCGTGTTCGAAACGTCGCAATCGATCTCGATCCTTCGTAAAAGCCTTCGGCAGACACTTCAGAGCGACGTTGCGTCCAAGGTTGACGTCGTGGGCCAGGTAAACCTCACCCATGCCGCCACGGCCCAGCGTGGAGAGAATTTGGTAATGGCCAATCGTTTGGCCGGCTTTCAACTCTGAATTCTCATCTACTAACAATTCAGCTGCCGCCTGGTATGCAGGCGAATCAATGAAGCTGCCATCCTTTTCGTGCGAGGCGATCAGCGATTCCACTTCGCTGCGCAGCCACTCGTCTCCACCGCACGCTTGCGACAGAAAGGCAGCTCGCTCTTCCGGCTCATATTGAATGCCCGAACTGAATATGGCCTTAACTTGTTGCCAGCGTTCGGGCGTCATGATGAGTAGCGCAAGTTGTTAACTTGCGGGTTTGGATGTTACGACAGAGCGCAAGCTGACAGCTTGCACTACTTCAATTCCATCAGCCAGATGTTGCCTATGGTCTCGGCATACTCATAGACAATTTGATTGCCTAATGGTGACCAGGCCGGATAACGTGCGAACGCGTTCACCTTTGAATAGTGCGTTAGCTGCTTCTGTTCTTTGGTTGCGCGCGAGACGGAATAGATGTTCCAGATGCCATTGCGTAATCCAGCGAAAACAATCTTGTCGCCATCGGGCGACCAACTATGCGGCCAGCTTTGCCCGTGATCGAAGGTCAATTGGATGGGCGTCCCGCCGCTGCTCGGAATGATAAAGACCTGGGAGTCGTCCCCTCGTTTGGCTTCAAAGGCGAGGAACTGTCCGTCTGGCGACCAGCAAGGGAATCCCATCAGTTCGCTATCGAAAGTCAACTGTTTCTGCTCTCCACGTGCGAGGGGAGCTGTCCAAACATTGATCGTTCCGCTTTTCTTTGAGTTGAAGGCGACCTGTTTTCCGTCAGGGGAGAGCACCACGAATTCCACTCCCTCGCCGAGATCCATAAGCGGTTCCTCCCGGCCGGTCGCCAGCGCGATGGACCACAGTACCAAATGGTTATTATTGCGGTCGGAGAGGAACCTGGATCAGTCGCCACGTTGGAGCCAGCCGACAGCGAAATCGACCAGAGATTACTCGTAATCGTTAGTATGCTGTAAGCAATCTTCTTTCCGTCGACGCTGATTGTAGAGTGGCTAATAGCTGTCGGACCTCCGCTTGCAAGCTGAAACGGCTCTCCCAGAGGTTCGCCCGTGGTTGGCGAAACATGAACCTGCCATAGACCTCTACCTGCTACAACCGAATGGGAATAGTAAATACTTGCCCCATCGGGGAAGTAGATTCCGTCATAGCCGCCTGGAGCGATCTTCTTGAGATCGCGGTTTTCGCGGGATACAGACCACAGATCACTTGATTGAAAATCAGAGGCATCGAAGACGATTCGTTTCCCGTCCGGTGACCATGACGGAGCGCCATGCCCTCCCGGAGGATTGCCGGCTTGGGTGATCTGTTTCGCTATGCCGCCCTGAGAAGGAACGATCCAAATGGTTGAAGGCGGCATGGCGTTCCGGCCGCGCCCACCCATCTCAAGCGGAGCGCTCGATTGAAACGCGATCATCGAGCCATCACGCGACCAGGCAGGACGAGACCCAAACTCAACAAGCTGTTTCGGAGTTCCACCCATCGCAGGCACGACCCAGATGCCGCCGAGATTCTTTGAGAAGTAAGCGATGTGCTGCGCGTCCGGCGACCACGCAGGCTCCAGGTTCTGCTGCTGATCGTTAGTCAACTGCATGTCTCGCCCGCCAGGTGTCAGTTGTTTGACGTAGATCTCGAAGCTCCCGTTTTGATCAGAACAATAGGCGATGGACTTCCCATCTGGTGACAACGAAGGAAACTGGTCAAGAGCGGTTGAGAAGGTCAGCTGGGTAGTTCTGAGCACTTGCGGGTTCTCGCTCGCTGTTGGCGCAGACCGGCTTCGATTCAAGAATTTATAGAGCCCGAAGACACCAACGATCATTGCCACCACGAGCGCGGTCACAGCGACAATAGCGCCAGTTTTGTGGCGTTTGATCTCAGCGCTGAGCGAATGAGTGATGGTTGAAACAGCCGTCTTGATTTCGCTGGTGCTTGAGGGCAGCTTTTCCGTCAGCGGCGGTTGAGACTGAATGACTGAGGCCGATGCTTCACCAGCTTTGTTGGGCGCGACAGAACGATCCAGCTTGGCCTGGAAATCGATCTCTTCTTTCAGACTCTTTAGATCAAGCAGGAGATCTTTGATTACCTGATAGCGTTGCTCGCGATCCTTGCGCAGAGCTTTGCTTACAATGCGGATCAATTCGGCTGGAACTTCGGCTGCGAAGTGCGATAGCAGCGGTGGCTCGCTCTTTAATATTGCGGCAAGAATGTCGCTGGGCGTTTCACCATCGAAGGGCTTCTGTCCGGCAACCATCTCGTAGATCACTGCGCCCAAATTGAAAATGTCTGAGCGAGCGTCGACCGTTTGCCCGCGCGCCTGCTCGGGCGACATGTAGCCGACAGTGCCAATGACAACGCCCGAACCGGTCTTCACTTTCCTGGTTGGCGCTTCGGCAACCGACATTGGCGACGCATGCTCGATCAATTTCGCCAAGCCGAAATCGAGCACCTTCACGTAACCATCGGGCCGGATCATTATATTTTCTGGTTTGATGTCGCGATGAATGATGCCGGCTTTGTGAGCCGCCGCCAGCGCATCGGTAATCTGAATCGCGATGTGCAGCGCTTCATTGAGATCCAGCCTGGTGTGGGCCAGGCGCAGCCGCAGAGTTTCGCCTTCGACAAACTCCGTGGCGATCATCAGCGTAGAGTTTGTCTCATGAATTTCGTAGATGGTGATGATGTTAGGGTGGTTCAGAGCAGAAGCCGCGCGCGCCTCCTGCTCGAAGCGGCGCAAACGATTTGCATCTTTTGTCACCGAAGAAGGTAAGAGCTTGAGCGCCACTCTACGGCCCAGTCGCTTGTCTTGCGCAAGATAGACCTCGCCCATCCCGCCGCGGCTGATGAATGAGGCGATCTCGTAAGCACCCACCACTTGTCCCGGTTTCAATTCGGCTCTCTCATCCATAATCAAGTCAGCGGCTGCTTCATAGGCTGGTGAATCGATGAAGCTTCCGTCTTTCTCGTGTGAAGCGAGGAGCGATTCAACTTCCTTGCGCAGAGACTCATCCCTACCACAGGCGTTTGAGAGAAAGGTAGATCGCTCGCCCGGCGCGCTCTCAAGCGCCGCCTGAAATATCTGCTTAACTTTTTGCCAGCGTTCAGGTGTCATGACTGTAGCGCAAACTGTTAGTTTGCGAGCGCAAGCTAACAGCTTGCGTTACTCTTGCCAGCGTTCGGGCGCATACTCGTGGCGCCGATTCTCAGCCGCGTAGCGGCGCAATGTTTATAGAACTCGCGGCTCAAAATAATCTCAAGTTCCGTTAGGAACGAAATGTTCTGTCGCCCATAAATGGGCGGCGCAGACATTAAGGGCCTTGGGTTCTATAAATATGCCGTGCCTACGGCACTTCCAACAATTTTTACGCGGACGCCGCCAGTAAAAAGCCTCAAGCCCCGTCAGGAAGTTTAAGCTTTATTCCAGTTTCCGCCGCAGCCACGCCCGCGCCATCTTCCAATCGCGCTCGACGGTGGCGTGGCCGACATCCAAAACTTCCGCGGTTTCTTCGATAGAGAGACCGCCAAAAAACTTCAACTCGACGATACGCGCCTGTTGGGGATCGATGAGCGCCAGTTCTTCCAGCGCTTCGTGCAAAGCCAGCAGATCCAAATCAGGCTTCGTCGATAAACCTTGCGCGCTGGTGATGGATAGCCGCTGTTGCTTCGAGCCTCCCCTCTTCTCGGCGTGTTTCACGCGAGCGTGGTCAACCAGGATCCGCCGCATCAGGTGCGCCGCGATGCCGTAGAACTGAGCACGGTTTTGCCATTTCCCTTTCGTTTGGCCAATCAATCGCAGATAGGCTTCGTTAACCAACGCCGTCGGTTGCAAAGTATGGCCGGGCCGCTCTCGCCGCAAATAGTTACCAGCGAGCCTGCGCAGCTCGCTATAGACCAAAGGCATCAGTTTTTCAAGCGCGGTCTGATCGCCTTTGCTCCAGTCAACCAACAGCTGGGTCACGCTTTCGGGGGGTTGCATCTGGATTTTTCTGAAACGCCGGGTTGTTTAGAGGCGGGCTACCGCCCGCCGGTATGGTGAATCGAACGACTGGCGGGCAATAGCCCGCCTCTAAACAGAAGCTTGCTTGGCCGAGTCCGCGAAGCTTACTGCCGCAGGATTCTACACCAAATATTTTTTTCAACGTGAGGGGTTTCGGGCTGACTGCCCGCGTTAGTAAGTGGAAGGCTAGAAGGTGGAGAAGCCAGACGGTCCCAAAGACGCCACCAGATCCAGGCAGCCGGTCAGCTTCAACCGCGGCCAAAGAGCGTAGCCCAACCGCGAGGGTCGGCAGAAACCCGACCGTGAGGGAGGGTGCAAATAGAAGGAGAGACTTATGAAAAAGCAAGCTTACATAATGATTGCGATGTTCGTTTTGGTTGGTTCAATGGCCATTGCGGCCAGGGCGCAAACCAGTGGCCGCACGCAGTTGATCGCCAACATCCCGTTCCAGTTCAACGTCGGCAACAAGACTCTGCCGGCAGGTGAATACACAGTGCGATCGATTAGCGATGACTCTTCCAATGTCGTGCTCGCGATACGAAACCAGGATCGCAGGAGCGGCGCAATGTTGCAGATGTCCACAGTTGAGGGTAAAGCGCTGGACTGCGCTAAACTCATGTTCCATCGCTATGGCAACCAGTACTTCTTTGCTGAAGCCTGGGTTGACGGCGACGCCTATGGATTGAAAGCGTCGAAGTCCCGCGCTGAGCGCAGGACCGAGCTCGAACTCGCCCGCAGCAGACCAAAAAGCGAAAGCATCGCGCTGCGCAGACAATAGCGAAAGTAGTTTAGAGATCGGCAAGCAGTAGATTCAAAAACAGGAGAACTCCGCTGCAAGCTGAAGCGACAGTCATCCGAAGTGAAGAGCTTCGGGTGACTGCTTTTTTGGCCTCGACAGTAAGGTGTCCGTTGTTCCTGAGCCCTCCCTCACGGTCGGGCTACTGCCCCGATCCTTGACCGAATACTCATGACGCGAGCTAATATCCCCATCGATCCTTGGACGAATGACTCGCCAATTAATCATCGCTATCGATGGACCGTCGGGCGCCGGCAAGTCCACCCTCGGGCGAATGCTGGCGCGCGAACTGGGCTTGCTCTACATCGATACGGGCTCGATGTATCGGGCCGTGGCGCTGGCAGTGATCGACTCCACCGTCAATGAAACCGATGACATAGCGGTTGGTTCACTGGCGGGACGAATCGACATCGAACTGACCGGCGATCCTGATTCATTGTGCGTGACTCTTGATGGCGACGACGTTACCGATCGCATTCGCGACGAAGATGTGACGCACGTGTCTTCGATCATTTCGACGATCCCGGCGGTACGGCGAGCGATGGTTCAGCGCCAGCGCACGCTGGGAAAGCATGGCGCGGTGATGAACGGACGTGACATCGGAACCGTTGTTTTTCCTAATGCGAACGTGAAGTTTTTTCTGACCGCGGCGTTGGAAGAGAGGGCTGACCGGCGCCTGGCTGAAGAGCGCGAGCATAATCCAGCCGCCACTTATGAACAGACATTGGCGGATATAACCGAACGCGATCGTCGCGATACGACGCGCGCGGATTCACCTTTGGTTGCGGCGGATGATGCTATTGTGATCGACTCAACGGGACAACCGATCGAGCAGGTCTTTCAGCGAATGATGGCCATCATTAGAGAGGGCCGTGACACATGAGAATCGCTAGATTTACATTTAAGAACGAAGCAACGTGGTAGATGATTTTCTCTTTAGCGCCAGCGCTAATCGGAATTCTGATCATCTTGATCGTTGGACTCATGCGCCGGTAGTGTTGTAACCAGCCCTTGCTGACGCGCGGGCTTCTGACACCTCTATGGTAACGAGCGCGTATCAGTAGCCCGACCGTGAGGGAGGGCTCACCAGGCAGTAGGAAGGCAGTAAACAGTGTCAGTAGCCCGACCATCAGGGAGCGCTCAGAACTCACGTGTCAGTAGCCGGCCGTAAGGTAGGGATCGTCAACAAAACAGATGTTCACCGGAATTATTGAAGAGCTCGGACATGTCCGCGAAGTCGAAAGCCGCGGCGAAGACGCGCGCATTGTGATCGAAGCGGTCACCGTAACTGAAGGATCGAATGATGGTGATTCGATTGCCGTTAACGGCGTTTGCTTGACGGCGCTTGACGTGAAGCCCGATTCGTTTGCCGCCGATGTTTCCAGGGAGACGCTGCAGCGTTCGACCCTTGGCAGTTTACAGCCAGGCTCGCCCGTAAATCTCGAACGTGCCGTGACGCCGGCGACGCGTCTCGGCGGTCACATCGTGCAGGGGCATGTCGACGCGCGCGGCCGCTTTCTCGGCGCGGAAAGTCATGATGAATCATGGACCTTTCGCATCGGTTACCCAAAGGAAATCGCGCGCTACCTGGTCTTCAAAGGCTCGATCGCGGTCGAAGGCATAAGCCTTACCATCGCTGGTTTGAGTGATGATTATTTCGAAATCGCCGTGATTCCCAAAACCTGGGAAGTGACCAACTTTTCTCATCTGAAGCCCGATGATGAGGTCAATTTGGAAGTCGACGTCATTGCCAAATATGTCGAGCGAATTTTAATTGCTCAAGGCCAGAAAGCCGATTCGGCAGCCTGAGTCGCCAAATCCCGGCCCGGCGCGGTAAGATTGTGCAAGGCCAGAATTTCAAATTCAAGATTACAGATTCCAAGATGCCTTTCGCTTCCATACCCGACGCCGCTGCTGACATTCGCGAAGGACGAATGATAATCATCGTCGACGACGAGGACCGCGAGAACGAGGGCGATCTGGTTTGCGCGGCTGAGAAAGTCACGCCTGAAATCATCAACTTCATGGCGCGACACGCGCGTGGTCTGATTTGTCTGCCATTGACCGAAGAGCGCTGCGACGAGCTGCATCTGCCGCCGCAGGTAGCAGAGAACACATCACGGCTGGGCACGGCTTTCACGATCTCAATCGAAGCCCGGCGCGGAGTGACCACGGGGATTTCAGCGGCGGATCGCGCGACGACTATTCTTACCGCGGTTGATCCGCGCACGAAGCCGCAGGATCTGGCGCGGCCGGGCCACATCTTCCCCTTGCGCGCAAAAGAAGGCGGGGTGCTCGTGCGTCCCGGACAGACAGAAGCAGCCGTGGACATTGCGCGCATCGCCGGACTCTATCCGGCCGGTGTTATCTGCGAAATCATGAACGAAGACGGCACCATGGCGCGCATGCCGCAACTGCGTGACTTCGCGGTCGTGCACGGCCTGAAAATAATCAGCGTCGCGGATCTCGTGCGCTATCGCATCCGTAAAGAAGTACTGGTGCGGCGGGCGATTGAAACTGATCTGCCAACCGTCTATGGACGCTGGCGGGCTATTGCTTTCGAGAACACTATCAACGGTGACGTGCACCTGGCGATGGTGATGGGCGACGTGCGTACGGATGATCCTGTCCTGGTGCGTGTGCATACTGAGAATGTGACCTGCGATATGTTCGGCTCGACCATAGACGACACTGGCTATCAGTTGCGCCGGGCGCTGGAAAAAATCTCAGAAGCGGAACAAGGCGTGGTGCTTTACCTGCGCCAGCGCGAGCACGGATTGGATCTCATTCATCAACTGCGAACTTACGCTTTAATGCAGGAACATAATATCGGCAAAACAGAAGCCAGCGCTGAAACCGGTTACGGACTTAATCGCGATTACGGAGTGGGAGCACAGATATTGCACGAACTGGGACTGCGCCGCATTCTGCTGCTCACCAATCACCCCCCCAAAGTAACTGCCCTCGAAGGTTTCGAATTGGAAGTCGTTGGCAATGTGCCTCTTGGTTCACCGGCATCTGAACAATCATCGCCGCTGCACGAGTTGGCAGGTGTTCGCAACGAGCCTTGAAATTCTCCTGATTTCGGTTTACAAACAAAGCAGAGGTTAGAGATCAGATGTTAGACGTTAGTGATTGAGCGACAGAACTACTAATATCTGACCTCTAACCTCGGACGTCTGCTTTCGGGGCTCTCCTTCGACATTATGAACTTTTGGGAAAGCCGCACACCGGCGGCTGAGTGCTATGCCTTTTGACCGAGACGAAGGTTCCTCCGATTCGCCGCCAGCAAGGGAGAACGCTGCCGCGAACTCGAGCCCCACAAGCGGTGGTTCAACCCCGCGCAGTTCGCGCCGTCGCCGCCGCTTCGTCACCCGCCGCAATGCAATCATTCTCGGCATTGTCATCGGGCTGGGAATTGTCGCAGTAATCCTTCTCGGACTGCTGGCTTATCGACTGGGCTTCGTCGATCGTTATGTCGCCGGACAAATCAAAGGCACTCTCGCGACGTATGGGGTGCGTGCGGAAATCCGAGAGTTTCATACCGCTTTTTCGCCGCAGACGGTCGAAATGCTCGGCGTCGAACTCTACGATTCCCAGACGGGTGAAAAGCTCGGCAAGATCGATCGACTGCTGGCCACCGTCCGCATCGAGGATCTTTATGCGCTCAACCTGCGACGCAACATCAATCTTAAAGACCTGTCTGTCGAAGGGTTGGCGTTGTGGGTTAACTTTGATGCCGAAGGTAGATCGAACTTTCGCAACATACACATCCCACCTCCCGAACCCAACCGCAGAATTTTGTTTGCGTATTCCACGGCGCATGTCGAACTAAAAAACGCGCAGATTCATTATGGTGACGCGCTGCACAGTCTGTCGGGCGAGGCGCGCAACATTCACGCGACGATTCAGCCAGACGATCCGAACCAGCCGGCAGCGAGCTGGATGAATGCGGTCGTCCTCAGCGCATCTAACTCGACCTTCACTTATGACAACCGGCCAGTCAACAACATAGATATTGAAGCCCGAGCCAGGGTGAACCAAACCCGGGCGGAAATTCAGGAGTTTGTCCTGCGATCGCCCATCGCGGAAGCGCACATGCAAGGTGTGATGGACGACTGGCGCGCGCTCCGATATCACCTCAATGTAACTTCGACTGTCGACCTCACACAGGCTTCGGACGTCCTGCAAACCGGTACGACACTGCGCGGCGCGGGCAACTTTGTAGGCACCATTAGCGGAGAGGGTGAACATTATCAGGTTGATGGTGGCATCAAGTCCGACGCGCTGGCCGCCGATGGCGTGCGCCTGCAGGCGCTGAGTGTCAATGCCAAAGGCTCAGGGCAGGGCAAAAGCTACGACTTCAACGGTCGCGCCGTGGCTGCGCTTCTCACCGCAGGCGACTTTCAACTTAATGCCGTACAGCTCACGGGCGGAGTGATGGGGACCGGCTCGGACTTTCGTTGGATTGGCGAGTTGCGAGCGGCGGCCGAGAAGAGTTATGGCACGACGATTACCGGTTTGATTTTGCGCGATGCGCGCGCCGAGTATCGCGATGGCAGGCTCATCGCATCTGCCCCTCAACTCACCGGTGGCACTCTAACGACTTCGACTGCAAAGGCTCAGCAGGGCATTCAAGCCAACGACTTGCGCGTAAAGGTCGAAAACGGTGTTACGACGGCCTCGATCGCCAGCCTGAAGGCCGGGAAGATCCAGGCAGCGGATACAACCATCAACGGTGTAACCGCTAAGACGATCGATATCAATGGTCGTGGCGGTGTCACGAATGTCACGGTCAAAGAAGTTCAAGTTGGAACGGCAAACGCCTTCGGCGCCCAGACTGGAAGTATCAACATCGCCGGGGTGCGTCTGGCGATTCACAATGGCCACGTCGAAGGAACGACCAGTGACATCAATGCCGGGACAGTGACACTGGAAAACGGTCGCGCGGAAAATGTAAAGCTGACGCGGCCGGTATTCACGATGGAATCGTCAGGGCGGTATCGCGCAAGCGCAGATTTGAGTTTGGGTGGCGGAGTGCTCGGCGAAATGAAACTCGGCCCGGCACATGCGGCGGTGGTCGCGACCAGCGATCAGATTCAAATCAATAACTTCGTAGCCGAAGCTTTGAACGGTCGCGCTTCCGGAAACGCGACGATTTCACTGCGCAAGACCGGCGCATCGCATGTGGTCGCCGAATTTACTGACTTCGATCTGCCAGCGGCGATTACCGCTCTTACCGGTCGTGCCTTACCTGTCTCCAGCAGAGCCACGGGGAAAACGGATCTCGCCTTTACCGGAACCGATCTAAGCACGGCTACCGGCAACATCAATGCCAAACTGATTGGACAGACACCCGCGGCCGGAAGCGATCTCGCTCCGTTGTCAGGCGATCTTGCGCTCACGGCTAACCATGGTCTGTTTCAGATTCAGCGAGTCAGTCTGCAAACGGCTGCGACGACGCTGAATGCCAGCGGTCAATTCTCAGTTGAGCAGCCGACTTCAAATCTGCGCGTCGAAGTCGTCTCAACTGACGCCGCGGAACTTCAGCGGCTGTTGATTTCGTCCGGTGCGATTCCGTCGATGGAGGAGCAGTTCCGCACCTACGGTATCGATCTCGCCGGCAAGCTGGCTTTCAACGGCACGTTAAATGGCGCGCTGAAAGATCCAATTGTCAATGGACATGCTGAGCTTGGCTCGCTAATCGTGAATGAACGCGATCTGGGTTCGCTGACGGCAAATATTGCGTCTACGGCAACCGAAACGCGAGTTAGTCAGGGTCGCCTGGTTCAATCCAACGGCGGTGGCGCGCAATTCTCATTGGTCGTGCCGCGTGCTGGTGAAAACAACGCCTCAATTGATGCGACGCTTGATCGTATGAATCTCGGCGATCTTATTGTGGCGTTGCCCTTCAAGAAAGAAACGCGCGATCAGATCGGCGACACCCAAGCCGACGTTTCCGGCACCGTGAAAATCACCGGCATGCCGAACGCGATGAGCGGCGTCGCGGATCTGCGTTCCGGACAAGGCAGACTTGCGGGAGAGCCGCTACAAGGTCTGACCGCACACGCAACTTTTAGCGGGTCTTCCGTAAATGTGGACAAGCTGGACGCGAATTTGAACGCCGGTCATATCGTCGCAACCGGCAAGTATGACGTCGCCACGAAAGCTTTTGACTTCACGGCCAGCGGCGATCGTGTCCAGCTTGATCGGCTCGAGGCTTTCGCGAACCGTCCCAACCTGCCGAAGCTGGCCGGAACCGCCGTAATTAAGAATCTGAAGGCCAGCGGCATATTAACGAATGTTTCGACGTACGAGATCAGCTTTGACGGCGAAAGCAGCGATGTCACGATTAATGGCCGCCCGGCCGGAACCGTAGCTTTAGTTGGCCGCACCGAGAACAAACAGCTCAACGTCACACTCACCTCCACCGGACTGGTGGGCGGGCAGCCTCAACTAATTACCGCGCGTATAGATCTTTCGAACGAAAAACTTCCGGCAGTCATTGAATCGACCATCACCGGGGCCGATTTAACTCAAGTCCTGAGAATCTTTTTGCCGGAAAGTGACGTCGCGGTCAACGGTCGCGTCACTGGGACGCTAAAGCTCGCGGGTAATTTAATGACCGAGAACGAACAGGGTGAAGAATCCTTTTCGCTTCGTGGCTTAGCGGGAACGGCAACCTTTTCCGAGCTGTCGATCAATGTTGGAGAGATAACCTTGTCGGCTGCCGGGCCATTGATTATTGAGTTAACGCCGAACGAAGTTAACTTTCACGAGGCTCGATTCACGGGCACCGGGAGCAACGTAACGCTCGGCGGCACGATCGCCACGAATGCCGGTGGACATAATACCCTTGCGATTAACGGCGAGGTTAATCTTCGCATTCTGAGCTTGTTCTCGAAAGATGTTTTCTCTTCCGGTGTCGCGGTACTGGCAATCAGCGTCGGCGGCACCTATGAAAATCCACGTGTCACCGGCAGAGCTTCGGTCAGCGGAGCTTCTGTTTCTCTGCTGCTCGGGGATCAGCGTCTGACGCTCTCGAATTTGGATGGGGCAATTCTATTCAATGCCAGGCAGGCGCAAATTGAGAAGCTTGAGGGTACACTCGGTGGCGGAAAAGTAAGCGTGACCGGAGGCGCGCAGCTTGCGGGATTTTCGCTCTCGCAGTTTCTTTTCAATGCCCACGGCGAGAATGTGACGCTCAACTATCCCGAGGACTTTCGCTCGACTGTCGACGCCGACCTTGAGCTTCGCGGCAATGCGAAGATCCAATTCATCCGTGGTGATGTGCACGTCCGCCGCACCGAATACACGAAAGACATCGATCTCGCGGAACTGCTCAATCAACGCCCTGCCCCTTCGATCGAGGAAGGGGGCGAATTCAAATTCACCGAGACTGCCGTCCTTGATAAGGTACGCGTAGAGGGTCGCAACGCTCTGGTGATGCACAACAATCTCGGGGATGTTGTTGCCTCGGTATCACTGCAACTTAGCGGGCCGGTCAAGGATCCGCTCATCGAAGGCCGCGTCACCGCGACTCGCGGCACCCTGAATTTTCGAAACAATCCTTACGAGATTACTCGCGGACTAGTCTATTACCCTCCGCGTTTGGGCGCCGATCCGATCCTGAATATTGAGGGCCAGGCAGTGATTCGCGGCTATCGCGTCAGAGCAGCGATTGAAGGACCGCTATCGCATCCGCAAACAAACGTGAGCTCAGAACCTGCCTTGCCGCAAGCGGACGTCGTGTCATTGATTCTGACAGGAACGCTAAGCTCCACCGACACGAGCACGTCGGTGCTGGCTCAGTCCGGACTGGGCACTGCGGCAAGCTTGCTTACTGATGCGCTAATTAACGCGCCTGTTTCGCGTGCTACGAACAAATTGTTCGGTCTGAGCAGATTGGAGATCAGTCCGGTGATAGCCGGCACCAGCGCGACGCCGACCGCGCGCCTGACTGTCGCCCGGCGGATCAGCAAAGATCTAACCGTCACGTATTCGACGAATATTGCTTCGGATCCAAACCAGGTGCTCGTAGTCGAGTACCGTTTGTCGAACCGTCTGTCTTTCATCGCCGAATACGAACAAGGATCGCTGAGAAATTTGAGCACGCGAAACAATAACTACAGTTTTGAGATCAGATTTCGGAAGCGGTTTTGAAGAGGATGGGGGGCAGCAGCCCGACCGTAAGGGAGGGCGTCGTCCGCAGTAGATTGTTTAGACGCCCCCCTTACGGTCGGGCTACTGCCCCTTTTTTGTCGCGGGTTAAATTCAAAAGTGAGTTCGTATCTCAATCGCATTATTCTGGGTATTCTGGTCGCGGCCTGCGCAACAACTAACAGCTTCGCCCAGGTCGGCGATTACGAAGGGCGGCCTGTAGCTGCCGTCGAAATCGCATTGGAAGGATCACCTCCTGACAGGGCGGCCCAGGCCGAATTTCGATCGATGCTGAAGCTTGCTCCCGCCAGTGAATATTCAGCCGTCAAAGTGCGCCAATCACTACACGATTTATTCGCTTCGGATCGCGTCGCATCCGCCCGCGTCGAGATCACTGAAACGCAGCCGGGAGGCAGCCGTAACTCTCCAATTCGCGTGCGCTTCGTCATCCAACGTCAGGTCGTAATTGCCGGCGTAACTTTGCACATCGGTCCGGCTGCGGGAACTCCGATCGCCCGTGACGAAGTGCGGGCGCGTTTGAATCTGCTCGAACCGGGACGCCGCTTCTCAGTGCTGGCCATAGAGCGCAACGCCGATGAAATTCAAGCGTACTTGCGCGACCGTGGCTACTACAACGCCACGGTTGAGTACACCGAAGAGTCGGATCCTTCCGACGCAACCGGCACGCGACGGCGCGTGGTCTACACAATCACGCCGGGCGAACCGTCGCATGTTGGAGTCTTCAATATAGACATCCAGCCCGGCTTTGATACTCAGCCAGTGCGCTCGACGTTGAAACTGCAACCAGGAGCTTTGTTCACGCGCGATGCTTTGGGCGACGATTTGACTCGGATTCGGCAAGCGCTTATCGCCCGGAATTACCTGGCGCCCACATTGAAGGATCCGCGCGTCGAGTTTGATAAGGACAAGAAGGAAATCAATATAAAGTTGGAAGGTCAGGTTGGCCCGTTGGTTGAAGTCGTTTTCAAGAATTACACCTTGAGCGAAAAAAAGCAGCAGCAGTTGCTGCCGATCAAGCGCGAAGGAAACATTGACTATTCGGTGCTGGAAGAAGGCGCGCGGCGCGTAAAAAACCAACTCCAGCAACAGGGTTATTTTTTCGCCGGTGTCACGCCACTATGCACGATTACACCACCAACGAAGGGCATCGTAGATAACGGAACGGAAGAAACCTGCCGCAATCTGAATCCGCAAGAGTTGAACGGTCATACGGTCAATATCACCTATGACGTCGACCTCAGACGTCGTTTGAAACTGGCGGATATTCGCATCACCGGCACGAATAAACTGACCTTCGCCGACGTCGCCCCCGAGTTGAAGTCGCAGAAGGCTAGTCCCGCAGGTTTTATTCCCTTTCTGGGAGGCTATGGCCGCGGATTTACCAACAACGCCATGCTCGAAGAAGATCGCCGGACTATCAAGGCGCTTATGCGGGATTTGGGCTACCGGCGCAACGAGGTCACTGTCCTGCAAGGTGTCTCGCCTACTCAAGATAGCTTGATCATCACCTTCAATGTCGAAGAAGGACCGCTGACGCGCGTTGCTGAAATCCAGATTCGCGGTGAAACAGCATTCCCGGAAGATCGCTTGCGCAAAGAAATACAAACTGTCATCGGCGCTCCTTACTCTCCCGCGCAGAAGCGCGCGGACAGCGATCGATTGCTTAATCTCTACGCGCACGAAGGCTACATTGAATCCGAACTTCAAGCGTCGACCGACGATTTGCCAAACAAAGCCGGCGATGAACAAGTTCGCGTGGTTTTCACCATAACTAAAGAGGGCGCTAAAGCCATCGTTAACGAAATCATCGTTAACGGTGTTACCGGCAGCGCCGCCACTCAGCGCACGAAACGCGATGCCATTGTGCGCGCTATTCCTTTATCAGAAGGTGACCTACTGCGCGCGGATCGCATTACCGAAGCCGAGCGCGCGTTGTACGTCACCGACGCTTTTCGACAGGTTTTAATCAGCCAGCAGCCCGCTGGTGAAGGCCCTAACGGCACAAAGAAATATGACGTAATCATCGACGTAGAAGAAAAGAGGCCGCGCGTCGTCGAATATGGCGGCGGCTATTCTACTGATATGGGCGCGCTGGGTTTGGTGGAGCTGACCAACGTAAATTTCATGAACAAGCTACGCCAGGGCGCGATTCGCATTCGCGCCAGCCAGCGCCAGGAACTGATTCGTTTTGAATTCCTTGATCCGCGCTTTGCCAAATATGGCAAAAAGCAATTTGCTCCGCTGGCCATATCTGCTCAGTACCTGCGCGACTCGACCATCACCCGGTTCTTTCGCTCGACAATCGATCGCGGCACGTTTGGAATCGTGCAGCGACTGGATGCGAAGGGAAATCCGATTGACGTGCTCGGGAATCGCGTCGGCCAGCCCACTATCGATCGCCTGACCTTCGGCATCGAAACGCAAAGAGTCCTAAGTCAGAAATCGCACAGCATCGTTTTCGCGCGCTACAACTATGAAGACGTGCGGCTACGGAATATCGATAGCCTTCTGATCCAGGATATCTTGCAGCCCGATCGGGTGGTGCGTCTGTCGCGATTCGGAACTTCGTTCGTCTATGACACACGTCAGCGTTGCGAGCGCCGCTTGCCCGGCAGTGCGATCGAGGAAGAAGCGATTTCGCGCTCGGGTGAAGTATGTCGCTACAACCAGTTGGACGCGACTCGCGGACAGTACCTGTCGGCCGATTACAGCGTGGCCGCGAAGGCTTTGGGCGGCAATACCTCGTTCAGCCGCTTTCTCTCGACCTATCACACTTATTACAAGGTCGATCAGCTGCGAAAGACGGTGTTCGCCGGCAATCTGACGGTAGGACTTGCTCAGTTGTTTACACCGCGCGATCGCAACGGCAACGGTCACATCGATGACTTCGATGAACTACTTCCGATCAGCGAGCGATTCTTTTCCGGAGGCTCGACGACATTGCGCGGGTTTGCATTTGAAGAGGCCGGCCCGCGGCGAGTAATCGTTCCTCAGGGTCAGTTTCGTAACCGCCAGGGAAAATTGATCGGCTTGAATCCGTTTACTGTTCCGATCGGCGGCAATGCAATGGTGGTAATGAACCTGGAAGCGCGTATTCCGCTAACCAGAAATTTGCAGGCGGTGCCTTTTTACGATGGAGGCAATGTCTTTCGCAGCATCAGCGATGTCTTCCATCCCAAACCGATCGTACGAACGGGAAACTTTCTCGAAGATGTAAACGCTGAAAACTTGCGCGTGCATTGGAGCAACACGGTCGGTCTCGGCTTTCGCGTCAAAACGCCGTTCGGAGGCGCTCTGGCGGTTGATTATGGGTTCCTTTTGAATCCGCCACAGTTTTTGATTCCGCAGAATCTGAATACTAATTTGCCGACAACGGCAATTTTTCGTCTGCACCAGGGGCAGATTCAGTTTCGTTTCACGCAAATATTCTAGAGAACAGAAGGCAGTATGCAGAAAGCAGTAGGCAGTGAACGAAAAGAAGGAAGCGAATGAACAGAATGATTAACGAATCGATAGGGAGGTGGAACGTTAGCGGTGGTTTTCTGCCTACTGCCTACTGCCTACTGCCTACTGTTTTCTTACTGCTCACTGCTCACTGCTCACTGCTCACTGACGCTCATGCTCAGACCGTCGCCGACAAAACCGTGGCGAGCGTAACCAATGGAGCGCGCGCGACACCCGATTTGATCACCTATTCGGACCTGGTCTGGCAGTTGTCCCTCGAGCCGGGCCGGCCGTTTGTCGAACGACCGGATTCGAAGGCCCTCAATGAAGCTTTACGGTTGCTGGAGGATCAGCTGCTAATCCTGCAGGAAGCGCGAAAGCTGCCGACGGCTGACACCCCTGAGGCCATCAAGGAATTTGACGCTGCGGTGCAGAAAAAGCGGAGCGAACTGGCGCAGGCTTTTGGTTCGCGAACGACCTTGGAGGAGCGCATGATGCGTGTCGGTCTGACCAGTGAACAGCTGGACGCGATCCTGCGCGATCGCGTCACAGTCGAACGATATCTCGACTTTCGTTTTCGCTCGTTCGTGCTAATTAACCAGAAAGAGATAACCGATCGATATAATCAGGAGTATGCGTCGCAACGAAACAGCGGCCGCATCGTGCCCCCTCTCGATCAGGTACGTAGCCGGATCGAACAAGAGCTGACCGAAGAAAAGATTTCCGCAGAGATTGATACTTTCGTGGACACGCTGCGAGAGCAACCCGGAACTGAGATAGTGATCATGAATCCGATTTAATGTCAGTTGTCAATGGTCAGTAGTCAGTGGCTAATCCTTTAACTGACTACTGACTACTCACTACTGACAACTAACCAATAACATGGCTCACGAGCCCCGCACAGTTGATCGTCCGCGCGTCGGCCTTGCGCTCTCGGGGGGTGCCGCGCGCGGGATTGCGCACGTCGGCGTGCTGCGCGCGCTTGAAGAACACGACATTCCTATCAATGCGATTGCCGGCGCGTCGGCAGGTGCGCTGGTCGGTGGCGCTTATGCCGCCGGCATGTCGACTGCGGAACTGGAAGCGTTGGCCAGGCAATTTCGCTGGCGGCACACCGCTCGCTTTTCATTCTCGCGCCTGGGCCTCCAATCAAATGCACGCATGGAACAATTCCTGCGCGCCCGGCTTCCGGTAACGCGTTTCGAAGAGCTCAAGATTCCTTTTGCGGCAATGGTAACCGACCTGCGTTCGGGCCTGCCAATAGCTTTGCGTGGCAACGGCGATATCGCCTTTGCCATTCGCGCCAGCAGCTGCCTGCCGGCCCTGTATGTTCCAGTGCGTGATGGGGATGGTCGACTGTTGGTCGACGGCGGTTTGGTTGCGAACCTTCCGATCAGTTATACGCGCGAACTGGGAGCCGATATCGTAATAGCGGTCGATGTAGGCGCGGACGGCGCCAGGTTCATAGATCATCCCCGTACGGCACTCGGAGTGCTTACCCAAACCTTTGTCGCCGTGGAGCGTATCGTTTCCAAACAGGAGAGCGGCAATGCCGATCTCATTATCGCGCCAAAAGTCGGCCACATTCGCTGGGACGAAACCCGACGTGCGGACGAATTCTTGAAGATTGGATACGAAGCCGGTCTGGAGTCGATTGGCAGAATCAAGGAACTGATGGCCCGGTACCCCCTCACCAGGGATCCTGCCGAGACCTTTGTTTAGTAAGAATAGCGAAGTTGTCTGACTGACCTCGCGACACTTCGTTTGGATGGCGGATCTGCCCGCCGCCGCGCAGCGCTTCGTTTAGTGGCGGACTTGTCCGCCGCCTCGCTAAGCAGGACAAGTCCGGCTTCCAAACGAGAGCGGAAGAGAATTCGTGGCTAAAGTCTTCTTTTAGATCCCCCAAGAATTCGGCCCCCATTCGCAGTTTTATTCAGCTAACGGACTGAACCAATGGATCGCTCGGTGGCCCCAATCTTGGCGTTTTTGCGCCTTTGCGGGAGACAATTTCTCGCAAGGCTGCGAAACCAAAAATTTAACGGCTGGAAATCAATGCGAAACCAGCACAGGCTGCGAATCTTGTTTCGCAGCACAAGCGTAGCTTGCCTCTTCGCGCTAATCCTGGTCAGTGCGTTGCTCGTCCATTCCTATCGCTTCTACGCAAAGATAGTTGATGTGCGCCTGACGCGTGGTTATCTCAACAGCCGCTCCGGTATCTATGCCGCACCTCGCACACTGCACCGAGGCCAGAAACTATCGCGCGGTGGATTGGCTGCCGCGCTGCGCCGAGCCGGCTATGTCGATGGTGACGACGCCAGCGATGTCTGGAATGGGAGCTTTAGCATCGGCGATGATTCGATTGAGCTCCGTTCGAATAATTCCACTTTTCCTTCGACCGTACGAATTATTTTCGATGGGGACGGCCGCATCACCGAACTAACCAGTGAAGACGTCGATTTGGATTCATTCACGCTCGCACCCGAGTCTCTGACAAGCGATCCCCTCCTGAAAGGCGGCGCTCGACGCCAACTCACTTTCAAAGACATTCCGCCGGTGCTGGTTCAGGCGATTACTTCAATTGAAGATCGACGTTTCTTTGAGCACCATGGGATGGACTTTTTCGGCGTTGTGCGTGCTTTGATTCGCAACGCCGGCGACGAGCGCATCGGGCAAGGCGGCTCAACAATTACTCAACAGCTTGTTAAGAATACTTATTTGACGCCGGAACGGACCCTGCGACGCAAGTATGCCGAGGCAATGCTTTCTTTTACATTGGAGCGACGGCTGTCGAAAAAAGATATTTTTGCGCTTTACTGCAACGAGATATATCTGGGACAACGCGGTGTCATGGCAGTGCGTGGCGTCGATCAAGCGGCGCGGGTATTTTTTGGAAAGCCATTGAATGATCTGACAGTCAGCGAAGCTGCCACCATCGCCGGAATGATTCAAAGCCCTTCGCGGTATTCCCCGGTTAACCACAACGACACTGCTCGTGACAGACGCAATACAGTTCTCGAAACGATGGTGCGCGACGGTTTTATTACACTCGATGAAGCCACGGCCGCGGCAAAAACACCTCTGGCAGTCGCCCAATTTGACGCCGCGCGCGAGTCAGTCGCACCGTATTTCATTGATTACGTGAATCGCGTGTCAGAAGCCCGCGCGTCAGCAAGGGCTGATGATGGTACGGAATCGGTTGTGGCAGAAAGCGGGTACCAAAACGCAGGCAGGATGCCCGCGGACCGCCGACAGGATGTCGGCGCTCCAATAATCACTACTCTCGATCTCGATTTGCAGCAACTCGCCGGCGAAGCAGTCAAACATCAGCTTGAGCGGCTAGACAAGGTTTACAAACCTCGCGGATTGACGCCACAAGTTGCTCTGGTTGCCCTTGATCCGAAGTCGGGCGACGTTTTGGCGATGATAGGCGGCAGAGATTACGCCGCTTCGCAACTGAATCGGGCTACTGATGCGCAACGTCAACCGGGCTCAGTCTTCAAACCTTTCGTTTACGCGGCGGCATTAGAGAGCGGCATGTCTCCGCTTCGGATATTTAAGGACGCGCCACAGGAATTCATTTACGGCCATAAAGCCAGGTATCGACCAACTAATTACGGTGGTGGATTTTCGATGCTCGATGTGCCGATGCGCACGGGCTTGATCAAATCGCTCAACGTCGTAACAGTTGATGTGGCCGTGCAGACTGGGCTGGCTCGAGTAGCAAACACGGCTCAGACCTTTGGGTTGCCGCGACCCGTTCCATATCCGGCGCTGGCGCTCGGAACGACCGAAGTCACTCCGCTCCAGATCGCGGCGGCCTACGCAGCGTTCGCTAATGGTGGCAAACGAATTCAACCGTTCGCGATCCGGCAACCGGCAAGTGACGCGCAAGCAAGTCAGATAATTCAACCCGAGACCGCGTTCATGATCACGGATATGCTTGAAGGGGTGATTAATCAGGGCACAGCGCGCGCCGCGCGAGGCTTAATACCAAAGACAGCGGTGGCCGGGAAGACGGGCACATCTCGGGACGGCTGGTTCGTCGGCTACACTCCGAACCTGGTATGCGCGGTTTGGATTGGGTTCGATGATAACAGGCAACTCGGCTTGACTGGCGCGGAAGCGGCGTTGCCGCTTTGGACTGAGTTTATGAAAGCTGCAGTTGATTTGCGACCCGAACTCGGCGGCAAATCATTTGAAGAGCCGAACGGGATTACAGTTGTTGAAATCGACCCGGAAACAGAACAATTAGCGACCGGCAAATGTCCGCAACACGAGCGCGTGGCGATCCTCGCCTCACAGGCACCTACCGCCGAATGCTTTCGACACAATATATATTTTGATTTGCCTGATACGGCGTTAACTCCGAAAGTCGAGACTCCGCTTCTCGCCAAATCTGAAGGGCCGCTTTTCTTTAACAATCGACAGAAATATCCGCGGGCAGAATTCGCAGGCCTACGAGATACACGAGTTGATACGGATAGAGCTGGAAGAAAAGTCTTAGTGAATGAAATGAGAGTTTTGGATCGTTAGGGCCATGAGCTTACATCATGGCTTTGCCGCCTGATGTGCGGAACCTTACGGAGAGACATTCGGTGCCTCAATTCTTCTCCAGCACAACTTCCGCAATTGCATGCTCGGTCGTGTGCGCAATTGAAAGATGCGCCGAGGTTGCGCCTGATTGTTCGTAAAGTTCGCGCGCGCGTCCGTGAAATGAAATCACCGGCGCGCCGGAATCCTTCGCCGATACTTCGATATCCTGCCAACTGATTCCGCCGCTCCAACCGGTTTGCAAAGCCTTCAGCACCGCTTCTTTTGCCGCGAAGCGCGCGGCATAATGTTGGGCGGCGACCGCGCCGTGCGATTCGCAGTAAGCGCGCTCGGCATTAGTGAAGACCCGCTCAGCGAATCGCGGCGTGCGCTCAATGGTTTCGCGCACGCGACGAACTTCGATAATGTCGATTCCGATTGAAATGATCACAGACGATTCCGCAACTGAAAGCGCCGGCTTCTACTGGCGCGAACGCGATGGGGTGCGCGCATTGGTTTGTGCCCCTCTCGAGCAAGACGGCTTCACGAATGCGTTCTCAACCAGATTGGGCGGCGTCAGTCAAATGCCCCATGACTCGCTTAATCTTGCCGGCTTTAACGAAGACGAAGCCGAGAACATTTACGAGAACCGCCGCCGCTTTCTCAAGCTCTTCGAAGGCGACTGGATCCTGACCGGTTGCTGGCAGATGCACAGCGCCGACGTTCGCGTCATTCACAACTACCAGGAAGCGCAACCAAAGCCGGGCGTGCTCGGCGACGACCAATACTGCGATGCGCTTGTCAGCAATGCGGCAAAGATTCTGCTCGCGGTGAAAACGGCTGACTGTGTTCCAGTTCTCATAGGCGATCCGAAGACCGGAGCGTTTGCAGCCGTGCATGCCGGCTGGCGGGGAACCTCTTCTTCCATCGTAATGCGCGCAATTGATCAGCTACAAAGCGAATACCGGACGCTCCCTGAGAACTTGCGCACTGCCATCGGCCCCGCAGCGAACCGCTGCTGCTATGAAGTCGGCAGCGAAGTAATCAACCTCTTCACGGAACGTTTTCCCTGGAGTGTCGATCTTTTTACACCGACCCGCGACGGTCATGCGCGTATCGATCTGCAAAAGGCGAATCGCGATCAGCTGATCGCGGCCGGTGTCCCGCCCGAAAAAATTCATATTTCGCCGCTCTGCACTATGGAGCGTACCGATTTATTCTTTTCCTATCGTCGCGAGAAGAGCGTGCATGGCCGTGTCGGGCGCTTGATGTCAGTTATCGGTCGTCTTTAACACCGCAGGTGCCGAGCCAACACCCCCCGCTTACGCAGGGGCACTGACAAATACGCGCGGGCTATTGACACTCGGTTGCCACGTCGGGCGAGTCTGCACCTAGCGTCTTCCGAAAACCCAGCCATTAACTCGTTGTACCCGGTCATTTACACCCGCGACATCGATACGCATATTTACATCCTGATTTTTCGGAGGAAAACACACTTCGTCATTGCAACTTTGCAAACGCACGCGCGCTTTCAAATCCATCGAGCCGCCCGAATAATTCGCCGGCAAGGTAATGTTGAATCGCAAAATCGCGCGACCTTCGTATACCGACAACTGTTTCTTCGAAAACTTGAAGGTCCGCAACGAAGCTCGCGGATAGACAATCGGCCCGACGCGAACCGCGCTGGGCGCATCGACTTTCAATTGCGTCGGTATCAGGTAACTTTCCAGCGGTCGATTTGAGTTGATGTGATAACCCGACGGAATGTCGATCACAATTGCCGCCTGAACGATCCGCCCACGCTGCGCTTTGTCGCTGGCGAAGTAACCATTAACGTCGATATTTGGTTGTGGCAGCGCCGTGAACCTGTTAATTGGTAGATTATTCGAGGGAATGGCAGGCTTAATAAGCGCAACATCGATACAACAGTCGATGTCCATCGGAAAGCTATGACTAACCGGACTTCCCGCGTTGATTATAAAATCAGTCACAATCAATTTCTTGAAACCGACTCGCTCAATAGTGATTCTAAAGGTCGCAGTTGGCAGAGCAACCTTGAACTCACCATTTTTATCAGAAGGAAGATTCCAAATCCGATAGTTGTTTTCGATCAGAACGGAAGCATCGGGAATTCCTATCCCTTCCCGGTCGACAATCCGTCCAGTGAAGATTGCGCTGGGTGCGTTATAAGACTTCTGAGCAGCTACCCCCAGATGTGGTCCGATGTTGGCGAACATCAAAAGCAATAATGCTTTCGAAACAATTGACGATCTAGCCATAGGACGTCTTCCACCAAATGATCGATCTCTTTAGACTTTTTCCACACCCAATCGTTGCATTTGCTGGGGAAGCATAATTCTCTCTTGGCGGGCCGCGAGTTGTCCACAAGCGGCGTAGACGTCACGCCCACGCGGCTTGCGGACAAATGCGTGAATGCCTTTCGATTCCAAAATCCGGCGGAATGCCTCTACGCGCTGCGCCGATGATGGACGATACGGCAATGGGTCAGCCGGATTGTGCGGGATCAGGTTTACTTTCGCGCGCAGCTTGTGACGATTTAGCAGATTCGCCAACTGGCGAGCATGTTCGTCCGAATCGTTAATGCCTTTGAGCATCACGTATTCGAAGGTAAACCGCTTATTCGGTTTCAGCGACTTCTCGAAATCCTTACAAGCCGAGAGCAATTCTTCTAAGGGCCATTTCTTATTTATCGGCATCAGCTCGTTGCGCAAACGATCAGTCGGCGCGGAGAGCGATACCGCGAGATGAGGCCTCTCGGGAATCGTGGCCAGCTCGCGTATGCGCGGCACAACGCCGGCGGTCGAAACCGTCACACGCCTGGGCACGATGTGCAATCCGCTGGGCTTAGCCATGATGCGAATTGCCTTCATCAACGATTCAAAATTCAGAAAAGGCTCGCCGGCGCCCATGCCAACGAGATTTGTTTTGCGGGGCGTCCTGACGCCAATGCCATAAGCATCATTCAACGCCACGATGACCTGCTCGACAATCTCACCGGCTGTTAGGTTGCGCAGCAAACCAAGCTGAGCGGTAAGGCAGAATGTGCATTGCAGCGGACAACCGGATTGCGAAGAGAAGCAGATTGTGTCGCGTTGTTCCTCTGGGATGAAAACTGTTTCGACCGGCGAATTGTCGTGCGTCTTCAGCAAATAACGACGAGTGCCATCAGTCGAAAGGTAGCGTGATTCAAGCGTCAGCGTTGAAGGAGTTGCGCTTTCGTTCAGTTTCGATCGGAAGTCTTTGGGGAGGTCGGTCATCTCGTCAAAGGAGCGCAGACGGCGCCGGTGAATCGCGGCAAAAACCTGCCGCGCGCGATAGGCGGGCTCGCCTAATCCATCGACGAACTCAGTAAGCTCTGCCTGCGATAATGCTGCGAGATGTAACGATTGCATTGGTTACCTCAAATTCTAACATCGCGAAGTGAAGCGCAGTTAGCTATCAAAGTACGCGTCAGGAGGACCCTTAGGCAATGACGTCAGTACCACCCGCGTCAGCGGGTAGGTCATTCTATCAACCAAAGTGTTGAGATTTGATCCATCCGCTGACGCGGGCGATACTGACTTCAACATCGATCTCACGCCTTTCGCAGCACAGCCCCATTTGCGCAGAGAAAAACATCGGATTAGACTCCGTCTAACTGCTTGATCTAAAAGTGTCCACCATCACTAATGTCGAGCGCAAGATTCGCCGCGTGGAAGGCTTTCGAGTGCGTATTCTTCACCTCCACGGATCCGACGTGCGGGGCGATCGCATGGGGCTGCCGCAGTATTCTTTTCATCATGCCGCTGACAATGACTTCACAGTTGAGCGTTGGAAGGAAACAAGATTTCGTCCTTCATTTCCGGGATTTGAGGTTGATGTCCTCAACCGGCGCGGCCGCTCAATGCAGGGAAATACGAAACTGAGCACGGTGAGAGCGAGTTACTGAGGACTCAAACTACGGGCGGAAATCTGTTTCTGGCCCCGGAGGGACAAAATGTTTATAGCTTCTGAGTTAATACCCAAATTCAAGCTCCTTTAGGAGCGGAATCTTAGATTCTCATTTCGCTCCTAAAGGAGCTCCAATTAATTCTCGCACGAATGGGATCGGGATAGGAAGAAGCCTTGCGGCTCCTCCCTCCCACACCACCCGGCATACGGGTCCGTACCAAGGCGGTTCGGCAAAGACACGATTGGTCACGAGACACAACAGTTCACGAACGCGCTAAGGAGTAGAGGCCG
>WNGK01000096.1_pt1 | contig 71381 bp, 64 predicted proteins | sample 5400601 | NCBI WGS metagenome assembly WNGK01 (sample SAMN13153376, study PRJNA577476) | soil metagenome | isolation source: 60 cm soil or saprolite under Garry oak tree replicate 1 | place: USA:California | collected 2016-06-15
CCAATAGCCGTTGCATCCAGATTCGTGATATCTGTCTCATTGCAGATCAGGTAAAGTTGCTCATCATAGATCCCGTGGCCGGAAAAATGTACAATCAACAGATCTGACAGTTCGCAGTGGTCAGCCATGTCTTTTAATCTAGTAAGTGTTGTCTCCCGACTCGCAGCCGTTATCCATTCAACTTGTGTAAAGATACAAGGAGGCGCCCTCAGTGCAGCTGCCAAACGTTCTGCATCTCGTTCCGCATATCTAAGGGGGTTGAGGCGTTCTGTCAGTGGCCCGTTAGCTCCTATGAGAAAGGCGTAGCGCTTCTGGTTCATTACTTTCTGGTATCTTTTCCTTCTTTCGGTGGCATTACCTCCGCCCCCTTTGGCTGATCTGCCTGCTGATAGGGATGCTGCTCGCTCCTCGACAGGACACGCTTACGATGAACAGTAGTGCTCCCATCCGCATGACGAGTTTCTACTTCCTCAACAATCCAAGTTTGAGCACGATCGGGGGGAGTAATCATATTGAGGATGCGCAGAATAATTGGTGTCAAGGAACTTACCAAAGTTGCAGCCACCGCGATCACTGTCACGGCGTCTCGACTCCCCTGATGAGTCTCAAAATCAGTTTGCGCTTCTAGTCGAATGGATGGCAGTTCTCGTTGGAGCTCTTCATACAGATTCACATTTTGTTCGTCCAAGATGGTTTGGACTTCAGGGGAGAAATCAAGGATCACGTTTACTACTTCGGACATTCTTTTGCTTCTCTCTACTACTCTGTTAAATACGTTATGATCGTAAAGAATACCTGTACTGTAACGAGTTTTTGTGAGGATGTCAACATAAATGTCCAGTTTGTCCAGGGCTTTTTGGTTTACCCGAAAAGCTTCAAAAGTGAGCCATTTCTTGCTACACTAGGAAAATCCCAAAACCCTCCTAGAGAAAGCGAGAAATGGCGTAGATGTACCTTAGCATATTTGATGGTGGGCAGAAAGCGGCAGGCGAAGCGCTGAGCATCGATCCGGCCTCTTTGTATTGTGCCTTTGAACAAGTGACCGATGGACGCAAGAACAAGGGAAAACGCTATCCGTTGCCTTTCCTCTTGACCCTGCTGATGCTGGGGAAACTGGCAGGAGAAACCAGCGTGAATGGCATCGTGGATTGGATCAAAGAAAGGCAAGCATGGCTGCGCGGCCAATTGAACTGGCCCAAGGGGTTTCCCACCAATTCCACCTAGACTGAGGCGTTGGCACGCTGTGATGCGCAGCAACTGGTCACGGTGATCGCCAGCGTGCTGCTCAAAGCCCGAGCCGTGGAACAATGTGGGACCCAACCCAGCCGATTACAGGCGTCCCAGCAGGAAGAGGTGCTCACGCATGTGGCGATGGATGGCAAAACCTTACGTGGCACGCTGGGGCATGAGAGCGAGGGACAGCCCTCGGTGCATCTGTTATCCCTCTATGAGTGCCAAAGTGGCATCGTCTTGACTCAACGAGCTGTCAAAAGCAAGGAAAATGAGATCAGCGCTGCCGCTGCGCTGGTGCATCCAGCCTTAGTCAAAGGACGCATCATCAGTACCGATGCCATGCACACCCAAAAGAAGTGGTGTGCCTGTGTGCATAGCTATGCTGGCTATTACCTGACGATCGTGAAAAAGAATCAGCCGCAGATGTATCAGGATCTGCTCGATTTCTTTGACGACCCGGATGCCGAGCAACACGAGTGGCAGTACGCTAAGAGTGTGCACAAAGGACACGGGCGTCTAGAAATCCGAGAAATCTGGACCAGTACCCAGATGAATGAATGGTTTGAGATTGAGTGGGCAGGAGTGGCTCAAGTCTTTCGCTTACGTCGACACGTCAGAGAGGGAGACAAAGAGCGCCAGGAGATCGTGTATGGCTTGACTAATTTGCCCCGGAAGAAAGCCAACGCCTCGCGCCTGCTCGCCTTGCAACAAGCCCATTGGCGCATTGAAAATCGGCTGCATCGTCGGCGAGATGTGACCTTAGGGGAAGATGCTTGCCAGGTCCGCATGACCGGGGCTCCTGAAGCGTTGGCTGCCCTCAATGGAGGGGTCCTCGCTTTGATGGATTGGCTCCACGTTCCCAATGTGGCTTCTGCCATGCGCCATTTTTGTGCCCATCCGGTGGATGCTTTGCACTTACTGTATGGCAAGCTTTTGCGGCAGGACGGGTAAACCAAAAAGCCCTGGAGCAAAAGGGTTCTTTTTGGGGCACAACGAAGATTCTCATAGAAATGGGCCGTTTGACCGTATGCTCATCCTCTGGTGAGGAGTGACGACCTCTCATTCTGGAATGGCTGAGTCGGAAAATCGGTCGTTTTTGAAATTGGGTATTACTTCCCAAACAAGCGTTGGGTCAATGTCGCGATAAACGTGACTTCGATGAGTAACCCCACAAAAGCTTCAATGGCAGCAACCAAGGCTTGCGGGTCGCCTGGGTGGAATTGGTCAGGGAAGAAACCGCGTCCGTGAAAGGCGGTCATGCTGATAACGATTGCCTCATTCCAAGCAAGGTGAACACCAAGGAGATGATAAATGGTCGCGAATACGCTTACCACTAGGGCATACGCAATAAAGCTCCGCCCTGGTTTATAGCCATAGCCTGCGAGGAGATCGAGGAAAAGCGAGAAGAGATATTGTCCAAACTTTCGCTGATACCAGAATACTTTGCGCTGCAAGAGTTGTGCGCGATAGGCAAAGCTTGCGGCAACTTCATTCAGTCCTTGTTCCTGTAATGCAATAGCAAGTCTTCGGTTAGCCCGAACAGTGGCCTGATATTCCTCAAGACGAATAGCAGCAGTTTTCATCTCTCCGTTATCCCGCATCTGTTGACGAGCTTGTAGTTCATCACCGAGGATTTTTATCTGTGTCCAGTCGATGACGGAGAGCTCAACATCATCCCAGCGTACACCGCCGAGTGAAGCAACGCCAAACTTCTCATTGCCAAGACGAATATTTGCCAAGTTTGTTGCACTCGTAAAGAAAGCTCCTCTTAGATCACACCCTTCTAAGTGTGCATTGCGGAGATTAGCGCCTTCCAAATAGGCTCCACGAAGGAGAGCGCCTTCCAAATGTACTCCACGGAAATGCGCGCCTTCCAAATGTGCCTCACGAAGATCAGCCCTTTCCAAGCGCGTCTCATAGAAGTGAGCTCCTTCTAAGTGTGTCCAATGGAGACTGGCCCCTTCCATATGCATTACTGCCATAGATCGTTGTTCGACATTGGCATGTATCCACTCTTCATATTTTAGCCCTCCCCTTAGACGTGTAAGTGGGAGAAGACTCAAGTCTACATGGCGCAGATCAGCACCACGCAAGTCCAATCCATCAGGGCCTGGTTGTCTCCAATCGTTCCAATCCGCTAGCCTATGCACATACTCAAATGTTGCCAGGAGCCACTCGACATCTGCACGGCTCAGTTTGATCTCCTTAAAAGGATAGATACCCTGCTCAACATCAGCTATGATGCTACGACGTTCGTCCAAAAATGCCTGCCGTTCCGTGTCAATTTCTGGTTCAGTGCGCCAGGGCTGGCCCTGCACTTTCCAGTATGCTTTCCATGCCTCTGTATCATCATTGGTGGGATGTTGTACAGCAGGAGCTTGCTTGCCATTCTGCTCATCATTGGTAGTGCTTGTTTTGCGGCTCCTACGCCGTTTTGTCGAGGGCTGTGCGCCATCTTGGTCACTCATAAGCTTCCAACTTTCTCAAGAACTGCTCAACCTCTACAGAAGAATTATAATCCATAATCAGGATGAGCGGAGAAAGAGGTGTATCATACAACAATTGCCTTTGTTGAGTTATGACACATTATTACACAGCTTCATAAACGGTCCGATATCAGACACCTGTTTCGTCTTATCCTCAAAACTGTCACAAAGTATATACATTTTGGTACGATGATAGGCGCTGTATCACGTTCCAAACTGAATGTGCCATAACGTCCCTTTTGTAAAATACGGGAAGAAACTCAGCAAGAATGCGGTTTAAAATGCAGCATCACTGAAGTATACTCTACAGTATCAAAAACACTGTGGAGGCAGAGAGGATGCTACGTTATATGGAACGATCAACGATTTACTACCTGAAACAGAAAGGCTGGACCAATGTCCAGATCGCGGAATTTACCGGTCACCACCGGGACACAGTTGCGCGTGTGCTGCGAGAAGCAGTAGAGAAGCAACCGAAAACGCGCACTCGTACCAGTGCGGTGGCGGTGTTTGATGCCCAGATTGCGGAATGGCTCGACAAGAAGCTGCCAGTCAGCCGTATGCTTGAGCTGGCGCGAGCGGATGGAGAGCATCCCTACACCGGCGGGGAAACGGCCTTCTACGACTACATCCGCAAGGTGCGGCGCGCACACAAGCAGACGCCACACGATCTGGCCATGCGCTTTGAGGGCGTGCCAGGCGAATTCTTGCAAATCGATTGGGGGGAAGTGCGTGACATGGCGTTTACGAAACCTGAACTGGAAGGGCAAACGCGCTACTTTTTTGCCGCGCGGCTCAAATACAGTCGCTTCATGTACGTGAGTTTTCACACGGATATGCGGGAAGAAACCCTCTTACGGTGCCTGATTGGCTGTTTTACTACCATTGGCGGTATGCCCTGGGTGGTCGTCACGGACAATATGAAGACAGCCGTGTTGGGTCGCGATGAGCAACATCAGCCGGTCTGGAATCCGGCGTACCAGAAGCTCGCCGTCGAGTTCAAGTTTCATCCTGAGGCCTGCGCTCCCGCTTCCGGGAATCAGAAAGGAGCCGTCGAGAACCTGGTCAAATTTGTGAAAGGGAACTTCATCGCAGGACGCACCTTTCATGATGACAGAGATCTGGCAGAGCAATGCGTGGAGTGGTTGAGCCACGTCAACACAGAGCGGCCCTCTGATGCCACCGGCCAGGAGCCCGTCGTGAGGCTTTTGGAAGAGCAACCCAAATTCGGCGTGCTGCCAGTCACGGCGCAGGACTACGGCTTCTTTGATTGTGTGGTGGTCAGTCGTGAGGGATTGGTAGCCATCGAAACCAATCGCTATTCAGTGCCGGCGCATTTGATGGGGCGGGTAGTCACGGCGCGCATTCACGCCACACGCATCGAAGTGTTTGCCGACCACGAACTGGTGGCGACGCATGTGCGCTCGCGTGAACACCATGCTCGCATCGTCACCCCAGCGCATTTCGAGGCGGCTTTCAGCACCAAGCCACGCGCTCGGGTGATGGTGTACCGCGACTGGTTGTGTGACCTTGCGCCCGTCGTGAATACCTACGTCTGTACCCTCTGCCACAAGCGCCGAGCCGAGATGAAAGAGCAGATGATTGCGCTGTATGAAGTGGCGCAGGAGGTCGGGACCGCCGATTTTGTCGCAGCACTGGAGTTGGCTTCGGAGCAGCAGATGTACGGGGCCGAGTATGTGCGAGCCATTGTGAGCATGCCAACTGCCTCTGCGCCTCCCAGTGCGGCGCAAACAAGCGTGATGGCGCTCCTGCCTTCGCTTCCAGCGCAGCACGAGGTAGAGCGAGATCTGGCACAGTATGAGCGCTATGTCGCCAACCGCGACCATATCCTGGACGCAGCGCTGGCGGTGACAGGAGGCCGGGCATGAGCGAGTCGCTGGATCACAAACTGACCACGCTCAAACTTGGGCGTATGCGACAGGTCTATGCCAGTTGGATTGAGCAGGCGGCTCAGACCGAGATGGGGTATGGGGAATTTCTGGAGCAACTGGTCACCGAAGAAGTGTTGGCTCGTCAGGAGAATCAGCTGCGGCGCAAGATGCAAGCCGCCGGGTTCCCGTATGCGGCCACGATTGACCAGTTCGACTTTACCCTGCGACCAGAACTCAAACGGACGGTCATGTTGCGCTTCTTCGACAGTAGTTTCATTGCCACCGCCGCATGCTTGCTCATGATCGGTCCGAGCGGATTAGGGAAAACACACCTGGCGGTGGCCTTAGGCACGAAAATGGTGCAATTGGGCTACACCGTGCGGTTTGTGATGGCGCAACACCTCGCCAACGCCGTCTTAACCGCCGCAACGCGCAACGAGCTTACCCGCCTCATTGAGCCGCTCGTCAAATGTGACCTGCTGATCCTGGATGAGTTCGGCTATTTGAGCATGGAACCGCAGGTCGGGCCAGTGTTGTATGAGGTCATCAGTGGACGCTACGAGAAGGGAGCGACCGTCATCACCTCGAACAAAAGTCTGGCGAGTTGGGGCGAACTGGTCGGTGATAGCGCTTTGATGATGGCGATCATTGATCGCTTGTTGCATCATGGGGAGGTGTTTTACTTGCGAGGACCTTCGTATCGGATGCGAGGGAAAGAACCGGTCACATTGCAGGCGAAAGGAGAAGGCTCCCTGTCCGCAGAAAAGGCCTAATCAGCCTTTTGCAAGACCATGCTGATGAACACTTGCTTGGCTGATGGGGCATTTGTGCCCTTTTTCTCAGAACCCGATGCCGTCTTTTAAGCCGCAATCGTGCCTACTTGACAAGATACTGCTGGCGAACCCCGTCTGGCGAGTATACAGGAAAGCAGGCATCTGATAGGATAGGGAGAAATGCGAGCCTGAAGTGTAGAACACTAGCCAGGTAAGGAGGAAAGCAATGTCTCTCAAACCACAAGATGTGAATCCTATCCCCGAAGAAACGATCCGCGTCGCTCATACGGCCTTTCCCAAAGGGAATGCTCTCATGCGTATCCGTGACCATCTAGGTCCGATCTACACCGATGCGCAGTTTACAGCTCTTTTTCCTCACGATGGTCAACCAGCACTCTCCCCAGGGCGACTGGCTCTGGTAAGTGTGCTGCAATTTGCCGAAGGACTTTCTGATCGGCAGGCCGCCGATGCAGTACGCAGTCGGATTGAATGGAAATATGTGCTGGGGCTACCACTGGATGATCCGGGCTTTGACGCCTCAGTGCTCTGCGAGTTTCGCAGTCGCCTCCTGGCTGGTGGAGCCGAGATGCAATTGTTTGAGACGCTGCTGATCCTCTTGCGCGAGCAGGGTTTCCTCAAAGCGCGTGGCAAACAACGCACCGACTCGACCCATGTCCTGGCAGCCGTTGTCACCCTCAATCGGCTCGAATGTGTCGGCGAAACGCTGCGTCACGCGCTCAATGTGTTGGCAACTGTCGCTCCCGATTGGCTTGGGGCGCGGGTTCCTTCGCCATGGTATGAACGATATGCCCGGCGCTTTGAGGAGTATCGTTTGCCACCGAAAAAAGAGGACCGCTATGCCCTGGCAGAACAGATTGGCGCAGATGGGCTCCAACTGCTCCAACTGATTGATGTCGAGAAAGAGTGGGCGTGGCTGCGCGAGATTCCCGCGGTTCAGATCCTTCGACGAGTCTGGATCCAGCAATTTTATGCCTGCGAACCTGGCTCTCCTGTGCATTGGCGTGTGGCAGAGGATCTCCCCCCGGCCCCGCTGTTGATCAGTTCTCCGTATGATCCCGATGCACGCTGGAGCAAGAAGCGGGAAACGACCTGGACCGGCTACAAAGTTCACCTCACCGAAACCTGTGATGACGATTTCCCGCACCTGGTGACCAATGTGGAAACCACCCAAGCTCCCGTGGCTGATCATATGATGACCAGCGTCATTCATACCCATTTAGCTGAGCAGGATCTGCTCCCCAGCGAGCACATCGTCGATACTGGGTATATGACCTCCGATCATTTAGTGACCGGTCAAGAGCAAAAGATTGATTTGCTCGGGCCGATGCGTGAGGACAGTAGTTGGCAGACGCGTGCGGCAGCCGGTTTTGGGGTAGCCTGTTTTGCCATTGATTGGCAAGCCGAGCACGCCACCTGCCCCATGGGCAAAACGAGTGCCATTTGGAAACCCACCACAGATAATCGGGGGATTCGCGTCATCAATATCCGCTTTGCTCACAGCGATTGCGTTGCTTGCCCACAACGCTCTCAATGTGTCAGTTCTTCCCGCTCGCGGGCCCTCACCATTCGGGAGCGACCGGCGTATGAAGCAGCCGTTTCTGCTCGTCAGCGTCAGACCACAGAAGCGTTCAAGCAATCTTATGCCAAGCGTGCGGGGATTGAGGGAACCCTTTCACAGAGCGTTCGCATGGGGGATCTGCGGCGCACGCGCTACATTGGTCTGCCCAAGACACGACTGCTTCATCTGCTGCTTGCTACTGCGCTCAATCTGGTGAGGATAGCCGCCTGGCTTGCGGAGACCCCTCTTGCTCAGACTCGTACTCCACCCTTTGTTGCGCTTGGAAAGGCGGCTGCTTGATCTGGCAGGGGTTCGCCAGCAGTATCTTGACAACCGTGATTTACACCTTTTCACAAAACAGTTAGCCCAGAAGAGAAAGTCATGTCTATTGATGTGTTATCACATCAATGAGCTATTTTGCTGACAGCCTTTACTCTTTCGGCGTTTCTTTGCTTTTGTTGCTTTCCTGCTCTCTTTGTGTAGCAAACAACTGAAACAAGGCATTCATGTCTCCATTGGTATATAGGTATGCTAAGAGCATCAGATTGTTCTTCAGAATCAGTTGTGTCAGAGGATGAGAAGCGCCCAACTGCTCCTCGGAGATGAGCAAGGCTCGCTGCAAGAGGGGTTCGGCTTCCTCATAGCGGCCCTGTTGTTGATAGAGGCACGCTAGATCGTTCAGGCTCGATGCTGTATCGGGATGAGAGGCTCCCAACTGCTCCTCAGAAATTGTGAGCACCCGTTTCAAGAGGGGTTCAGCTTCCTCGTAGCGGCTCTGTACCCGATAGAGGAGCGTCAGGTTGTTCAAGCTGTCAACGATATCGAGATGGGAAGCGCCCAAATGCTCTTCAAGGATGAGCAAGGCCCGTTGGTAAAGGGGTTCGACTTCTTCATAGCGCTCTTGACTCTTATAGAGGCTCGCCAGGTTGTTCAGCATAGATGCCGTATTGGGATGAGAAGCGCCCAACTGCTCTTCGCAAATGAGCAAGGCTCGCTGCAAGAGGGGTTCGGCTTCCTCATAGCGACCCTGACTCATATAGAGGAGCGCCAGATCGTTCAGTTTGCTCGCTGTCTGGGGATGGGAAACTCCCAATTGCTGAAGAGCAATTGCCAGCGCCCGTTTCAGGAGAGGCTCGGCCTCGCTATAGCAGCCCTGCCTCCAATAGAAGTTTGCCAGATTATCCAGGCTGCTCACTGCCCGGGGATGGGAGACTCCCAACTGCTCGTCGTAAATTGTGAGCGCACGCTGCAAGAGGGGTTCGGCTTCCTCATAGCGATCCTGACTCGTATAAAGTTCAGCCAGGTTGCTCAGGCTGGTCGCTGTCTCGGGATGGGAAGCGCCCAATTGGTTTTCATAGATAAGTAATATCCGTTGATAGAGGGATTCGGCTTCCTCATACCGCCCCTGTATCCGATAGAGGAGCGCCAGGTTATTCAGGCTAGTGGCCGTATCGGGATGGGAAGCGCCCAACTGCTCTTCAAAAATTGCCAGCGCCTGCTGATACAGCGGCTCAGCTTCTTTATAGCGACCCTGACTCGCATAAAATTCCGCTAAGTTATTCAGGCTAGTGGCCGTATCGGGATGGGAAGCGCCCAATTGCTCTTCAAAAATTGCCAGCGCCCGCTGATACAGCGGTTCAGCCTCCTCAGGGCGTTTCTGATGTTTATAGAGTTCTGCTAGGTTGCCTAGATTCCTCGCTGTCTCGGGATGGGAAGCGCCCAGTTGCTCTTCAGAAATTGCTAGGGCCCGTTGCAAGAGGGGTTTGGCTTCCTCATAGCGAGCTTGATTTTTATAAAGAAGTGCCAGATTATTCAGACTGCTCGCTGTCTTGGGATGAGAAACTCCCAACTGCTCTTCAAAGATGAGCAATGCCCGTTGATACAGCGGCTCAGCTTCCCCGTAGCGCCCTTGGCTCCGATAAAGTCTTGCCAGGTTGCTCAGACTTTCTGCTGTCCTGGGGTGAGAGGCGCCTAGCTGTTCTTCAAAAATTGCCAGCGCCCGTTTCAAGAGAGGCTCGGCTTCCTTATCCCGCCTCTGTATCCAATAGAGACTCGCCAGATTATCCAGGCTGGTCGCTGTATCGAGGTGGGAAGCGCCCAATTGTTTTTCGTGAATATGCAAGAGCTGTTGGTAAAGCGGTTCGGCTTCCTCATAGCGCCCTTGGCTCCGATAAAGTTTCGCTAGATTGCCTAAGATGGTTATGGCATCGGGATGGGAAGCGCCCAGCGGCTTTTCAAAAATTGCCAGCGCCCGCTGGTAAAGTAGCTCGGCTTCCTTGTAGCGTCCCCGCTTTTGATAGAGGAGCGCCAGATTGCCCAGACTATCTGCTGTATCGGGATGAGAAACGCCCAACTGCTTTTCGCGAATGAGCAAGGCCTGCTGGCAAAGGGGGTCGGCTTCCTCGTAGCGCCCTTGCCTCTTATAGAGGCCTGCCAGATTGTTCATAGTTTTCGCTGTCTCGGGATGGGAAGCCCCCAACTGCTCCTCAGCGATGAGCAAGGCCCGCCGGTAGAGCAATTCAGCTTCCTCATACCGACCTTGGCAGTCATAGAGGACCGCCATATTGTTCAGCTTGATTGCTATCTGAGGATGGGAAGCTCCCAACTGCTCTTCAGCGATGAGCAAGGCCCGCTGGCACAGCGGCTCAGCTTCCTCGTAGCGTCCCTGCTCTTGATAGAGAAGCGCCAGACTGCCCAAGGTAGCTAGAGTATCAGGATGAGAGGCGCCCAACTGCTCCTCAAGGATGAGCAGGGCCCGCTGGTAAAGCGGCTCGGCTTCCTCGTAGCGTCCCTGGCGTCGATAAAGTTCCGCTAGATTGCCCAAGATCCATGCTGTCAGGTGGGAGGCTCCCAGCTGCTCTTCAAAGATGAGCTGGGCCTGCTGATAAAGAATTTCGGCCGCCTTGTACTGGGCGCGTTCATACAAATAGCGACCAATCGCGCCGAGCAATCGTGCTCCTTCAAGCTTCTTCTGCCTCGAGACGAGGATCCACTTCACACAAGCAAGAGTGTGGGGAAGAAGGAACTCACACAACGCCCACGTTCCATATGCCCCACTGGGAAAAGCCACATTGATGACCAATATCGCTCGTTCCATCCATTGGTGCCGTTCTTCTTCGGAAAGCACTTCCTGCATCACTGCTTGCACTAATTGATGCAGCGAAAGCGTCTGTTCTGCCCTTTCTATCAACGAATAGCGATGGAGCAACCCAAGTGCCTCCTCCATTTCTAAAGCATCCCTTGTGCCATCGGTCTCCCTAGGCGCTATTCCATTCAACACCAGTTGTTCTGGGATCTGATCAGGAGCAAGAAAAGCACAGAACTGCAGCGCCTTGCCTGCGAGCGCATTCCGCTCCTGAATCTTTTCCCAGGAGAGCCAGAAGGTCATCAGCACTGAGTCTGGATGATATGTGGTTTCGCGACGGTCTAAGAGCTTCGACCGAGATTGTTGATACAGGTCGATATATCGTTGCAAAGAGCACCCGTTCTCTGCAATATAGGCGCCTGCCTGATCGAGTGCTAAGGGGAGTCTATCCATAAGCTCACAGAGATCTTTGGCAAGAGGAATGTCAGCAGGAATCGCGTTTTCGATACCTGCATGCTGCGCGAGTAGTCCTGCACGACGCAACAGGAAGAGCACTGCTTCATCATCTGAAAAGAGCGGGAGCACTTCGCTTCGAGCCAGCGGCCCCACATGACGCATCCTCGTCGTGATCAAAACGCTCCCTTGATGCTTGCTTGGAAGGAATGCAGGCAGAAGCTCTAGGGGCTCCTCAACGTTATCAAGGATCAGCAGCCAGCCTCGATGCGTCTGTAACCAGTGTCTGACAGCTTCCACTTGCTTCTCCGCCTCTTGTTGTTCCGGCAGACCCAACACATTGGTCGCGAGTTGGAGACAGGCTCCTGTCAATATTTCCCACGAGTCTGCTCTCAACCAGAGCATCGCTTCATAATCGTGAGCAAAGCGATGGGCATATTCAATGGCTACCTGTGTTTTGCCAATGCCTCCCAATCCACTGATCGCCTGCGTTAAGGCAGTCATTGTCCCTCCTGGTACCAAATCCCTTCGCAGTGCTTGAAAAACAGCGTCACGGCCAACAAAGAAACGATTACGTTGATAGGGAACATTCCAGAGTTCGACAGGCCATCGCTCAACGGTGAAGCCCGCGGCGATGAAAAACCTCTTTCGTTCCTCCTTGGAGAGCTGCAGGACATCAGCCAATCGAAGAACTTCTCCCCTCGATTTAAATTGTGGCCGCCTGGTTCGATTCTCCCACAAGGCAATAGTGTTACGATGAACCCCTATTTTGGCGGCAAGATCGCTCTGACTCCAACCGCATCTCGTCCGGTAATCCCCTAATAAACTCCCGAAATCCTGATCGTCTGTCATCCCTCTGCCTCCACTGCACATTGCATGCATGGTTGTTGTACACCCGCGCCCCCTTATCCGACGCTATACTCTTTTTGACTGGTCACAAGAAATCGTTTTGGTGCGCACCATCAATCCTAATGGAGGATCATGATGGAGGTTTTTTCACACCTGCCCTGGTGGACCTGGCTCCTGGTGAGCGTCGTTCCTTATTCTATTAAACGACGGCAGACACTGAAACTGCAATCGTTAGTACTGTCTGCTCTCTTCTGGCAGTTTTGCCTTTCTTACCAGAAAGGACAGTATTCGTGGAGTTTTTCGCTTCCCTGGGCCAAACAGATGCAGCGCAGTCGGTACCTGCGCAGGATAGTCGCCTCAACGTGGGTAAAACTGATCAAGGAGGGGACTAAGAAGGCCACTTCTTTCTGGAGATAGAATCGATGAGGAGAGAGGGCTGTTTTTTCTCTCCTCACTCATAGGAATACCATACAAAGAGCATGCTCTCTCGAATAAGACGTTCCAAAACGTACGCCAAATAACGGTCGTTAATGCTTTCCACTTCCTCAAAGGTCATATCTTGGAGCAAGAACCTTTCTTGCCCGGCTGGTGAGAGGAGATTAATTCAAGCAGCGTCCGTTTAACGGTGGTATACCAGACATCTCTTCCAACAGAGAGCACCCCTATTTGTTTAGACCCTTCCACCTCGTTGTTCAAAACTATTTCCTTCACCAAGCTTCTTGGAAATGCTTCCGCCTCTTTTGTCCAGGGGGAAAACGGGGGGAATGTCGGGAGACCACTTTGAGTCGCTTACTGCTGGAAATATTCGTGAAGTACAGAATAGTATTGTCTCTGTACACCAGACTCAGGACTGGCAAGCCTTGTTGTTTCCGGCATCACTTGAACCATCTTCCCCCCGAACTCAGCTGCTCGCCGACGATCCTTCCTTCGAGCCTCGTAATCCCTATCGAGGGCTGCACGCCTTCAACACCGAGAACGCGAGCGATTTCTTCGGTCGGGAACGCCTGATCGCGGAACTGCTCAAAAGCTTTCATGCGGTTCTTGACGTGCCGCGGAAGGGCGATACCACGCGCTTGCTGAGCGTCGTGGGGCCGAGCGGTTCAGGCAAATCGAGCGCCGTGCTGACGGGATTATTGCCAGCGCTGAAGCGGGGTGAGTTGCCCGAAAGCGAGCATTGGATCTATCTGGAACCGATCGTGCCCGGACAGCATCCTCTGGAGGAACTGGCCCGGACGCTCTCCTATCAATTCCCTCAGCGCAGCTTGGCGTCGTTACACGAAGATTTAGCGGAGCCTACCGCACGTGGACTGCACCTTCTCTTTGAAGCACTGGTACGGGACAAATCGACGACGCTCTTCCTCAATATCGATCAATTTGAGGAAGTCTTTACCCAGACCCTTGAAGTAGAGGAGTGCACACAGTTTTTAAACCTGCTGCTCACCGCGTTGACAGAACCATTCATTGGTATACGTCTGCCCGAATTTGAGGCCCTACTGCCGGACGGTTTCATAGGTGACCATGATCCCTCACTGTGCCAAAAGCTCTTCGACATCACGAAAGCTGAGTGAGAAGCGAAAATACAGCCACACCGCGTGGCTGATAATCTCAGGCGGGAAACGGAACCCTTTGTAGTCAGGAGAAGTGGTGCTTGTTTTCATGCCTGCACTATCTCATATGATGTGTTTTCCGGTCAAGCCAATAGCCAGGTTGACAATACCAGCCCAGGAGATGCGGGAGAGCCCATTTAATTCTGGCATTTATTAGTATGGTACAGTATCCTCATGTCCACAACACATGCTCAACTGTGGACAAATGACACTTATGGGTCAATTTCCTCTGGTGTATCGCTAGCTTGGCTGTCCTGGTCGCGCTGTTGGAACAACTCACCAAGCTTTTCTGTCGCCTCAGCCTGGATCGAGGGAAGCACATGTGAATAGATGTCCATCGTGACGCGGATCGAGCTGTGCCCTAGCAGTTCCTGAACGACTTTGGGGTGTACTCCCATGGTCAACAAAATGGTTGCTGTGCTATGCCTGAGATCGTGAAACCGGATACGTTCGAGTCCGGCCTTCGCGAGGAAGTTTCGAAAGGTCCAGATGAGCGAGGCCGGGTTAATGAATTCGCCGTGTGCATTACAGAAGACCAGGTCGTGGTTCATCCACAGTGTGCCAGCTTTTACACGTATGCCGCGCTGGTTCTCCTGATGCTGCTTCAAGAGCTCGATCAAAAATGGAGGGATGACAATTTTTCGTCTGCTTGTCGCTGTCTTCGGCTCCGAGACGAGAAACCCACGCCTGGCAACGTAACTGACTGTACGATGGATGGAGATACTGCGATGCTCGAAGCTGACATCCTGCCAGCGCAGGCCGATCAGTTCACCGCGCCGCATCCCGGTTGTTAGTGCCAGGATAAAGAGCGCTTCGAGTTGATGGCCCTGTACGATCTCCAACAGCTTTTGCGCCTGCTGCTCACTCAAGGTGTGCGTCTCGTACTTTTCAACGCGTGGCAGCGAGAGGTGGTCGCACACATTGCGGGCGAGAAGGTTCGATTGCGCGGCATCATGCAAGGCCTTATGGAGGATGGCGTGAAGGACGTGTACAGTTCGAGCCGAAAGGCCCTCTCTTAGCTTCTTTGCATAAAACGATTGCACATCACGTACTGTCAGCTTCTGCAGCAGAATATGACCAATATCAGGGAGAATATGCTTGTTGAGGAGTGTACGATACCTCAGGTAGGAACTCAATTTGAGTGCGGGTTTGCGCACCTCTTCAAGCCAGTACTCAAGGTAGTCCCTGAGCTTCTGTTGCGGTCCAGTGGCCAGTATCCCCTGCTTTTGCTCCTGCAGCGCCTGGTGTAGTTTGTCGGCAACCTCTTTGCGCGTCTTGCCATAGAGGTACTTGCGTTTCCCATCCTCTAGGGAGATCTGTCCAACCCAGCGGCCATCTGGGCGCTGATAGATGGAACCTTCGCCATGCCCGCGTTGTTTCTGCTTCGTCATGATTTCAAATCCTCGCTGTCTCCAAACTCATACATGAAAGAACAATAGGCTATCCTGCGTGCTGCGAGAAATCGCTGGAACACGTATGCAGGGGAGCCTGTAAAACAATCAACTCGTCTTCAAAAAATGAAACACAACCATAAGGAAACAGGTCTACTTCGATATTCGGCTCTTCCTCAGGGAGGAAGTGCCTTATCCGCACAATTTCACCCACGAAATCAGACCATTTCCCCCAGGTAAGTACTCTTACCCGGTCTCCAACCTTCATCTTTTTGCCTTCACTTTGTGATGAAGCGCGTGTGGCTTCTTCTAACCATTCGTTTTCGATCCGCTGTGGTAGTGTTGATCGAGGTACGGTCATCCTTGCTCGCTGTGCTGCTCTATCCAGATTTTGAGCTTCCCGGGCTGTATACGTCGTGCGCCGTTGATCTTGATAGAGGGCAGCCCACCTCGCTTGATCAGCTCGTAGACCTGCACCCGGCTCAGTTGGAGGAGAGAGGCAACGTCAGCCACAGTGAGCAGTTGTTGCATCGCCACGGCTTGTTCGCCCTCTGCCACCTCGGTCGTTTTCGATTTTTTTCCCATCGGTTCTCCTTATCTTTTTAATGGTCAGGTTCCATGACCGCGAATGTCTTCGCCGAATCCTGGTTGCATCAGAGGCCTTTGTCTCGGGAGGGATTGCCTCGTCGCGTCTGATGTACCCCAGTTAATCCGGGGCACAGAGAGTATGGTACTCAATGCCGCCTGTCAGGTTCCCGCCAGGTTCCCGCTGAGTCGCTACCAAAACCTCGTCAGATTTCTCCAGCCATCAAAGGCTTCCTCCTCCCTCCCTGCCGGGTTCCGCCGCCTTCGCTGATTGCGGGTAAGAACTGAGGCGCCGGAACCGGTGCCATCCTGCACAAGCAAAACAAACGGCGTTCGCCGGTTCCGGCAGCGGCTTTGCCCAAATCTATACTATGGAAGGTGATCGGTGCGGCGGCAACGAGGTCGAGAGCATATCGCCTCCAGGTTCCTGCCGGCAGCTAGAGCAGATTGAAGGGGCGGCAGTCGGCGGTAGCCTATCTTGTATCCTCGACAGTGAACAGAGTCACATGGAATCCAGAAGGTACCTGCCGACGCTGCCGCCGTTGCAGGGAGATGCAGGTCGGCGGCAGAGCAGGTACTTTGAAAAGTGAGAATGGCGGGACGGAATTTGGGGTGGTCGAGATCGCGCGCATCGGCCTGCGAAGAAGGCCGAGAGTGCATGCCCTCCGCTGGCACATGGCAGTTCTCTGAATCGTATTCGCTGGTGAGAGAAGGCGGCGGTTCCGCCGACTGCCTCCTGTCGTGGCGCTGTTGTTTCCTCAGGCAGGAGATGACGAATCGGCGGCACAGCGAGAGGGGAGGCTCCATTCTCGGATTGCTATTATAGCCAGGTCCCACAGGACTCAGCTGAAGAGTGGGAGGTTCCCTCGGAACTACCGTTCTCTACTCTACAGAGTATTTAGAAATACCGCCAGCTTGCAGGAACTGCCGCGGCTGCCGATGGCTGCCACCGTCCCTGACACCGCTCGCTTGCAGACACTTCCCTGATCGACAATGGTGACTCCCACCCTAAACGCAGCCCGCTTGCAGGTACTCCCAAACCGCCGACAGTAGCCGCTGCCCCAGATGCCCCCTGCTTGCAGGTACCTGCTAGAAACACGGCCGCGAGTATCAGGAACGCTACACCTCGGAGCCAGGTCATAGCACGGCGGAACTTCCTGTCGGCGGCGAATCGAACTGGTCGGCTGAATCGGCGCGAAAAAGCGCGGGTGAGAATGGCAGGACGGAACTTTGAGCCAGCCAAATCTCCCGAATCGGCCTGAGAAGGGCGAGCAGGGGATACGGATCCAACTGGCACATGCCAGTTCTCTCGATTTCGCACATTGTTGCCCCACCGGCGGGAGCAATCTGGGTTCCGCCGACTTCCGCCCGTCGTGGCCCCGTTGTATCCTTGGACGGGCGATCACGAATGAGCGGCATGGCGAGAGGGGAGGCTCTATCCTTGGATTGCTATTCAGCCAGTATCCGCAGGACGCAACTGAAGAGGGGAAGATTCTCCTGGAACTACAGTCATCTCCTCTTCTGCCATATTCAGAAACGCCGCCCGCTTTCAGGAACTGCCGGAACCACTGGCGGCTGCCGCCGCTTTACATGCCGCCCGCTTGCAGACACCTCTCTAACCGTCGACGCAAGTCGCCGTCCTATCCACCGCCTGCTTGCAGGTACCTGGTAGAAACATGGCCGCGAGTACCAGGTACGCTGAATCTCGTAGTCAAGCCATAGCAAGGTAGCATTTTGTCACTTTTCGTATACATTTCCTTTATCGACCAGTATTTCATCAGCCAGAAAGATGACCGGTTGTGGGATTTTGTCACTTTTCGTACACTTTTTTGCTACGAACTCAACACGCCGTCATGCAGAGCGCCCTCCTGTTCTCCACTTCGCCGGCGTGGCTGTATCCGCCGGGCGGAACTTCCTGCCCGCGTTGAATCGAAATTGTCGGCGGAAGCAGAGAGAGTGGGGTGGCGGAACCGGCGCGAAAAAGCGTGGGTGAGAATGGCAGGACGGAACTTTGAGCGGGTCGAATCTGCCGAAGCGCCCAGGGAAGCGAGAGCAGGGGATACGACCCCAACTGGCACATGGCAATTTGGTTTGAAACTAGCTCCATTATCACACAAATTCTCCAGTGAGGAGGCGAGGTTCAAAGCGCATCTCTTGAGATGCAAACAATGCTTTGCGTTCTAACGGTTCAGCCTCTGTCGGCGATGATCGGCGGAACCGACAATTTCCGCCCGGCGGTCAGCGCCGGTTCCGCCGCGCATTTACCGACAAACGCACAGGCTGCCGCCTCTCTCCGGATTAGAAGCAGGCACCGAGCGCCGGTTCCAATAGAAGCGCTCGCGGAAGGCTTTTGGCAAGATGGCGGAACCGGCGCGAAGACAAGAGAAGCATTCACATGCTCATCGCTACCTTCGATCGGCTTATCAAAGGATTGTGCGCAGAAAATGCGTTCAGCATGAGCAAGCGGGCTTGGATGATCCTCTTCGATTCCCATCGGCTCTCACAAGAATGAGAACGGGACCACAATGAGAGATAGGAGGAATGCTATTTCATTTCCCGTTCCCGTTCCCGTTTAACATTTGGGTCAGCACGTCAGGTCATCATTCGAGAGGAAGCTCATCTTGTGTCTGTCTTTCTTGCTGCACCTCACCCCTCTCCTGTTCTTCTTTGCATTTTGGCACCCAGAGAGTCCCGGGCAAGTAGAAGCGTTCCATGCCATCCCGCAAGAGCCTCACGGCGATTTTGTAGCGCAGCCGTTCCCCATGCCCTGTGCCGTAACAGAGTGGGTCAAGTTCCCGGCGAGCACCAGTGAGGACGCCTAGTCCATCAACGGTCTCAACAGAGGAACACGCTGCATAGCACAGCAGAGCAGCTTTGTGCTCCGCCATCGCCTGGCACAGTTCTTCGGTCCAGGTCCCTGCGGGAGCCTGGACATGCAAGCCATCAGCTTCTGCTGAGAGTTTCACCTCCAGGCGGGTCAGTTCCGATAACAACAGCATGAGCATCATAGGACAAATTCCTCCCATTCTTCTGGTGGTTTTGCATGGGGTGAAGGGTTGGTGAAGGGTTCTAAAGCACTTTGCTTTTGCTCTGCACTGACTTCTGAGGCCCCTTCATCCTTATTTTCAATGGATGAGCAGGTGAAGGGTGTGAAGGGTTTCGCCAGGTTTTGGCCTATAAAGTGGCTTTCTCTTGTGTTGTGGGGAAAAACCTGGCGAAACCCTTCACACCCTTCACCTTTCTGTGTTGCTTTTGTGTCTCCATTGCCTTCTGAAGCGCTTTCATTGGATTTACCATCGGAATCTAAACCCTTCACCAACCCTTCACCGGCAGCCAGTAACCCGACTCCCGAGTAGACTCTGCCAACTTTGGTGGACTTCTTCTCGAAACGCCTGCTGATCTCGTTGCCAAACAAAGTGGCATTCATGCCCCGGCCAAACTGGTTCTCCTCACACCAGGCTTTATAGGCTTCGTACAAGACGCTGGCTTTGGCCGAGGCCTCCGGAAGAATGACGCAGCATTCGTTGAGAAACTGCAAGACGCGGTCCTCCTCGTCGCGGTACTTTTCTGTCGCCAGTTGGATATATGGGGGAATGGCCAGCCCCTGCTGCTGCCAGGCCAGGCACCCGCGCACCAACCAGGCCAGGATACCGCTGCACTCCTGCTTCAGCTTCTCCTTGAGGTGGGGATCGGCCTGCCGCTCGTTGGAAGCCTGCGGGTGTGCGACGAAGCGGATGCCAAATTCGATGAGGCATGCCCGTGACCAGAAGGCCTGATCGCGCGCATCGGCGTGGGGCTTGTAGTTGGTCATGAGCAGCAGCTTGTGCGTCGGGGTGAAGCTGTACTGCCTGCCGTGCAGTTGCCGGGTGGAGATCTCGCCCCCGCCTGTGAGCAGCTTGATCTGCGCGATATTGAGTTTATCGCCCTGCCGGGTCTCACTGCCCCAGACCAGGCGCTTGCCCTGCAAATCACAGAGATGGGGGGTCGGTGCGCCGCTGGCACGAAATTTCTCCTGCGCCACGAACAGGTCATTGCTCACTGCACCCACCAGGGGTCCCAACACCTCTTTGAGCAGGTCAAGCAGCGTATCCTTGCCATTGCGTCCCTCCTGGCCATACAGGATGGTGAAGATGTGCTGGACAGTCGAGCCGGTGATGCCATAGCCCAGCAGGCGTTGCAGCAACGCGATCAAGGCCTCGCGTTGCTGTTCCGGCTTGTCCTGAAAGAGCTCATGCAGGAACTGGTCGAAGCCGGGAGCCGGGGTCTCCAGAGCAGTCCACTCGGTCGGGATGGCGGTTTTGAGGTAGTCATCGGGGAGGCCGGGCTGGACCTCACCCGTTTGTAAATCCAGTACGCCATTGGCGCAGGCCAGTAACCAGGGATGGGTATCCCATTCTCTGGAGGTGATGCGCAGGTAGGCCTGCGCATAGGTGAGGACGGCCTGGGCGCGTTTCAATTTCTTGAGGGCTTTGGCGCGTCCGATGAGCGCGCCGGTCATCGCCTTGAGCCATTCGTAGTGCTGCAGGCGGGGATCCTCTCCTTTGCGACGCCGCAACAAGTCGGGATCCAGGTGCTTTTCAGCCTGGGCAGATTCCTCGGAAAGCTCTGCGCTGGCGTCCAGGTAGACCGAGGCCAGCGGTCCACTTGCCAGGAGCAGGGAATGTTTACATTCATCGAGCTTCCAGTGAGAGCCCTGCCACTCATACCACATGCCTTCGGTGTGGTCATAGACACACTTGCCGCGGAAGAGATGGGCGTAGAGGCGGGCGTCTCCCTCTTCTTCATCCTGCAGGCACTCCAGTACAAACTCCAGGTTGGTTTCAGGGAGCGGTACTGATGCTTCTTCGAGTGTTCCTTCTGGCCTGCGCCGGAATTGAATGATCTTGCCGCGCGCCCCTTGATCGTAGGTATCTGTGCATCCGGCAATGGCGCGCGCAATCGTGCCCTGGCCATAGGTTTCACCGACTCTGGCTGGACGATCCCACTTCTCTGGGCGATAGAGCCCCGAGCGGCGAAACAGGCGGTCGATCCTCTGGGCATCCTTGCCGGTCCAGAAAGCGAAGAGATGACAGAGAGCCAGCTCTGCTTCTGATTGGGAGGCATACCCGGCGGAATCACCTTGCCACAAGGACTGGAAGGTGGCGCCATTTTTGGCGTGCATGGCCTTCTCCAGGAGGGCTTCATCGCTGGTGGAGACATCCCCGGCGGGAGTTGCGCGCGGCTGTTGCCTGGAAGCGATGAGCATGGTATGGACCTTTGCCAGCGCTGGACAGGCTTCGATCGCGGTTGGTGTTCCCTGCACATGTGCACCGGTGACGGTGAAGTAGCGCCGCTCACAGTACATCTCGATGGCGGCCTCCGGCTGTGGCGCATCTGGCACGCGCAGGCGCAGTCCCCTTGGTACGTTCCCCCGAACCAGAATATGGATCCCGGTCTTGCTCGGGGAGTATTCCGCGTAGCTCTGGAGCTGATCCAGGTAGGCTTGAGCCCAGGAGTCAATGCTGCCATTGGGATTCACGCAGTGATCCAGGTCGACCCCGGTATAGTCCCGACAGAATACGAATCCGACACCATCATACCGACGAGCACGCTGCGACTGCATCGCCTGGGTATAGCTTGCCCAGGTCTGAGGGTTATCAGACTGGGCGTACTTGCCGGTGATCGCGCTATAGGGAACTTTGGTCAGTTTCCCCTGGCGTCGTTCGTTGCGCCAGCAGACCCACTGTGGCCGCGCCTGCAGTTCTGCCAAAGCTGGAAGATTGCGCGTGGATGGAACGTCAGCTTGCGAGTTCATGGTTCAAAACGCCTTTCCCTACGAAGTGTGTGGCTTGCTGTGACTCATCCCGCCCAATGTGGTGAAGGTGTGCCATCATGCCTGTTCGCAGTGCTGCTCGATCCAGGCCTGCAGCTTGTTTGGTTGGACGCGCCGCGCCCCACCAATCTTGACGGAGGGCAGTCCATTGGGCCGTTGTTTGAGCAGGGCGTAGACTTTGACCTTGCTCACCCCCAGAATGTCAGCGACATCGGTCACCGTGAGCAGTTTCCTCACGTCAGTGGCTGGAACTGGTTTCACCAGCGGTTGTGCGTTTGTTTGCTTTCTCATGAGCATGTCCTCCTAAGCAAGAGCGTGTGTAGAAGTGGAAACCGGCCCGGGAGAACAGTGCTGTGCCTGCATCTCCTGGCCGGTTTCGATGGATGAGGGTGTGCTAACTGGCGCATGTGCTCCCCTGGTGCTGACAAGGCCAGGCATACACGCGCTGGTACAGGGTTTCGATGGCTTCATCGATGGTCATGCCAGTCGCGGCAATGACCTGGTCGCGGCCAGACCGATCGGCAATCAGGACGGCATACACGTCGGTCCCGCACGCCAGCATTGGCGTGCCATTGCCTGTCAGGCGCGCGATTTCTTCGAGGTACCAGGCGTTGCGTTCGGGATACACCTCGGTATGGCTAGCCAGGATCTGCCACTGCACTTCCAGGACTGCCGCTTCATGCCAGGCATGGCACGCGTCTCTGGCGTCTTCGCGAGAGGCATAGCCCTCGGTTGGATGGTGGCATGGCTCTACGGCTGGCGGAATGAAGCCCGCGTCCAGGAGCGTCACCCAATGAGGGGTATCCGTCAAAGGGATGAGCGCCGGGTACCACCGCCCATCGGCGGTTTCGATGAGGGCCGTGCGCGCTGGCAGGTGTGAGGTGTTGCTGGGTAGTGTCATGTCTGTGCTCCTTCTCTGGAATGCTGTGCACGTGGTGTGGAATGGAGAATAAGACCGAGGAGGCTTTTCCCCGGTCTTGCTTCATCGCATGAAGTGTTGCCTGAGCGTTTTTCGCGCGAGTGGTCTTCTGTTGCTCTCTCTCGCGAAAAGCGCTCAGCATCACTGATGGAGAAGCAATAGCACGGTGTGCTCCTCGATGGCCTCTCTCTTCAGGAGAGGTGTGAGATGGCTTTCAGTCGCCTCTGCTCGTGAAAACATCTGAGCGACTCACTGATCTTGCCGCCTATCTCCCGGCGCTGGGCCTCCGTCAGGAAGGCGAGAGGACGACCGCGATAGCGCCTCTCCTGAAGGTCCTCCACTTCTTTGCGCATCCGGCTTTGCGTTCTGGGTGGCAAGCTGGTCAGGAACGAGAGGGCTGACTCATCGCCGCTGATGAGTGCACCCAGCAGGATGTTGTGTCCGAACTGCGTGCAGCGGATGCGGTCGAAGTCCGGTGATGCGATGGTGACTGCCGTCTCGTGTGCCTGGTACCGCTGGTTGGTGCGCATCTCCCAGACAGGGAGATGGAGATAGCTGTCGTGCAATCCACACACCACCAGGGCGAGTTCGGTGTGGTCTGCCAGATGGTAGTGATAGTAGTCGCTACTCTTCGCCAACACCACGGCGTGGCGTGCTCTTTGGATGAGAGCCGGGGCTTGCTCCGGCGTTTGCCTGGTTGCGTAGAACGCTTCACATGCGCTCGCTTGGTTGAGCAGTTCGCGCATGGTGGCCTGCGTTTCTTTGGCATCCTTGCAGCGGATCACGGCGATGCTGTTGTTGGTCGCGCTATAGGGCACCAGCGCATAACACGCGCTCGTGTGCTGGCTATAGAGCGCGGCCCAGGTCTTCTGCCGGGTGTAGCGGCTGTAAGGACGCTCTGGCATTTAGACCTCTTCCTCGTTGACCGTAGTGTGTGGCGGCGGCAGCTGCTTGCCCGCCGACATGAAGGCTTGCATGCTGAGCAGGATCTTGTCGCGCTGCTCGTCGGGCAGTTCCGGGTCAAACAGGGCGCGCATAAGGCTATTGCCCAGGCGGGTGAACATCGTCGCCTGCTCCTGCATGCTCTGCAGCGTCTCCACCCGGCTTCGGTTTTCCAGCTTCTTGATTTCCAGCTCCGTGTGCAAACTGTCCTGCTCGATGGCTGCGTTGGTGTGCGCACGCTGCAGCCCGATGATGCCCTCGTTGATGATGGTCACTTCGTGCGTCTTCTGTTTGAGCAATTGGGCAGCCAGTTGTGCGCGTTGCTCTTGCTTGGCCTTGGCCTCTTCCCCGCTGGTGGGTTTCTCTTCATGCACGAACGCGGTGTAGTAGTCCGAGGCCAGCGTCATGACGGTCCGCACGACTGCAAAAAGGACGAGCCAGGCCACGCTTCCCAGTCTGGCAGACATGGCCGAGATCAGGAACGCCACCTGGCCTGCGCCTACCCCGACCCCAAGGATCAGCCAGGTAGTTCGATAGCGGGTGAGCTTGCGCTTGTCGATGTCGGATGCTCCATCCGGCCTACTCTCGGCCCGGTTACGGATGGTGGCACTCTTCCAGGAGACGACCATGAAGGTGGCTTCCAGCACCACCACCGTGGCCAGCACCGACATGGCCACCCACCAGGCCGGGTTGGTGGTGTACTGCCAGATGAAGTAGAACACTTCCCCGGCTGTCCCAGCCAGCAGCACCGCGGGACCAGCCACTGCCCAGAATTGCGCGATGCTCTCCATAAAGCGCGTCGAGGCGCTCATGCCGAAATGCACCGTCGAGAGGGTGTGATCGACATGCTGCATCAACTCGTCGGGAGCATAATTGACCAGGTTGAGCTGGCCGCCCTGGACAGGTTGGAAGCCTGGGCTGCCGGTTGGGGCAAGCGGTCCGGTAGTAGGGGAGGGCTGCTGGGGAGTTGGCTGTGGAGGTGCCACGGCTTTGGTGCTCCCAGGCTGGCGCCCTTTGAATGGGTTGGTAAAGAAACTCATGTATTACTCTCCAGCATGAACGATGAAATTCACGCTCAAAAAAGCTTCAGTGATGGTGGTTTAATCGGGGAATAGTCAGGCAATAGTCGGGGAAAAAAGCGAGCGTGCATGCCGGCAAGATGCCATGGCGGGGATATGACTCGGCCACGCTTTTTGGTCTGCATATACGCTCGCTTTTTCCTCTCGGTTTTTGGTCGGGAATCAGGCCGAAGGTGAGGCTGCGGCCCCTGGATGCGGGACACTCTGCGCCTGTGTCCCACCCAGCTTCTGCCTGCGCGTGAGGCGGGCCGACTGGAACTTCTGCACGTGTTCCTCGCGTTTGGCCTGCTTGGCAGTGACCGCGGCGACGTTGGCCAGGGCACGGGCGCAGGCGCGTCCGATTTTGCCATAGACGACTGAGGCTTCGCTAGAGGTGGTATCGACATCCTCAATGAGTCGGGCCATCTCGTCGGCCAGTTGTTCCAGGCGCGTGATCTCTTCGGGTTTGAATGCCATCGATGGGTTCTCCTTTCCTGCATACTCGAGCGAAAAAAAGCTCACTCCTGTATAACATGGGCTGTCAAGTGACACTGCTCATCGCGTGGGGAAGCTACTCCAGGTAATCCTGAAGCCGGGAGCCTCGGCTCAGGTCGCGCAATTTCTGCAGCGCGTTGGCCTCGATTTGCCTGATGCGTTCCCGTGTGACCCCAAAGGCCTTGCCGACTTCCTCCAGGGTGCGGCTACGCCCGTCGATGAGTCCGTAGCGCAGGGAAACCACCGCGCGCTCGCGCTCGGAGAGCAAGGTGAGCAACGCGTTGACCTGCTCTTTCAGCAAGAGGGAACTGGTCACCTCAGCAGGTGAATGCGCACTGCGGTCTGGGAGCACGTCTCCCAGTTCCAGGCCCTCTTCCTCCGAGAGCGGCCAATCCAGGCTCAAGAGCTCCTGACCCACCTGCAGGAGCTCCCATATCTTCTCGGGAGGCAGACCCATCTGCTTCGCCAGTTCTGCCTCGGTCGGCTCCCGTCCCAGGTCCTGCTGCAGGCGCGACCTCAGGCGCGTGAGTCGCGTGAGGGTATCGCGCAGGTGCACCGGGAGCCGGATGGTGCGCCCCTGGTCGGCGATGGCGCGGGTGATGGCCTGGCGGATCCACCAGAAGGCATGCGTGCTGAACTTGAGTCGCCTCGTCGCGTCAAATTTCTCGACGGCGCGCAGCAGACCCAGGTTGCCCTCTTGAATAAGGTCTTCCAGTGGCAGACCCTGTCCTTGATAGCGTTTGGCAATGCTGACGACCAGCTTCAAGTTGGCCTCGATGAATTGCTGCCTGATTTGCGCGTCGCCTGCCTTGATGCGTTGGGCCATGCGCTGTTCCTCCTCGGCGCCCAGCAGTCGCCCGGTGCCGATCTCACGCAGGTACTGGCCGGTGCTGTCTAGTTCCAGGTCAATCATGATCTTCTCTCTTTCTCAGACGACGGAAAAGCGCATACTCACTCTTTGCGCTTCAGTCTGCATCATGCGTGGTGTGTGTCGGAAGCGTGGTTCACTCATGCCATCACCGCTCCACTTCGCCACACATCGACCGCCCGTTTCACCGCCTGGATGTACCCGGCGACATCGTTGTGGTCGGCTTGCGGTGCGTAGACTGGAATGATTTGATCGACAGTCACCAAGTGCCACTGGCCCACGTAGAGCGTGCGGATGAGCAGATACCACTGCTCAAAACCGTCCTCCCAACTGTTCATCTGAGCATAGCCGCCCAACTGTCGATCAAGACAGCGACGGTCAGGGAGACAGCGCTCGTTGCCTAACGAAAGCGTTCTTCTGGCCTCTCCGGTCGTTCCAAACAGACTTTCATGCATGAAGAACGCCAGCGCATAGACGGGGTCAATACCGTATTTCATCCCCAGGTCATACAGCTGCTGTCCGAGCCCTGCGGCTGGCGAGTGGTAAGTCGCCAGGACGCGATTGATCAACGCGGCGCTGACCGTGGGTTTGCCAACGACCGAATAGACGCGCAGGTGCATGCTATACACTGTTGGCTGGTAGACCGAAAAATGACTGCTATCCACGCGCGCAGGCGAGGAGCCAGGGTGGATGAACAGGAGCGCCAGGAGCAAGCCAACGGCGCACACCAGCGCCATGGTTGATTTTTTCAAGGGAGAAACTCTCCTTTCTACAAGGTGAGAGGAGTTCCCATCTTACTGTGAGAAACTCAAGCAGCGTGGGAACTCCTCAAGAAAAGCGACTCGCCTTCTGGTCCAGGCAACTGCCAGGCGAGCGGCACCACTCTTCAAGGCAGAGATGTCTCTGCAGGCCAGGATGCTGATACGGGTAAGGAGTGCAAGGTAGACGCGTTGCGCGGTGCATGCTTTCCTGGCACTCGCTCCCTCCCTCCCTTCGGTCGCGGCTGTTGGCGCGGATGAGCAGCAAGCAGCTGAACAAGACGAGCAGGAGCACGAGGATGGGAAGCGGGCCAGGAGAGACCCGCGTTTCCGGGCAGTATGTGCCAACGGTCTACATGTCAAGCATGGTCAGCGTAACGAGTCAGAGCATGCCAAGTCTCGCCAGCAGTGCAACACACGAACGAAACTTGCTGAGCATCTCCTCCAGGGGTCGTTTCATCCACACGAAACGGGGCCTGCTTGTTCGGCTGCCAGTTCGGTGCATGCGGTACACAGGGGTCGTTGCTCATGAAACCACGACCTCTTCTTCTCGGCCTTGGGCCCAATGAAGGGCCGAGGGGCGCGTCATCCACCAGCCCTTGTCATTGCTCACCATGCCCTTTGCCAGCATCTCCGGCTCGGTGAGACAGCGACGCAGACTCGTGATGTGACCAACGACCCGGCGCGACTTGCCGGTAGCGCTTTGCGCATAGATGGGTTCACCAAACGAGCCGACGCGATGCATGTCGAAGGCCGACAGGCAGGGAAAGGTTTGCTGGCAAGCAGGACACAGACACGTAGACACGAAGTACCTCGTGAGAAAACGTCACTATTGGGCTACAGACAGAGATTGTGGCGGGGTTGGTGCAGGAGATGGTATCATCTGCCCTCTCAAAAAGGTGAGGCTGACGGGCAAGGGAAAACAGACCGAGTGGCACCAGAGACACCACCGGGCACCACTCGGCCAGACGCTCTGCTACGCCTCGGGAGCGAACGGGTCATCGTCCTGGCTGAGGCTGTCATGAGCCGTGACACCCGCAGCGGAGGGAAGCGTGGTGATGCCGTCAGCCATCGCTTCAAGCAGATGGATTTGCCCTCGCACGCGATCAAACGCATCTTGCTGGGGATGGTCGGGCAAGGGAAAGCCGACCTGGGCGCAGAGGGTCGCAAGCTTGGGATAGGCATCCTGCCGGAAGTAGGTCCGTGCTACTTGCATGAGGCACGCGCCGATGATGGAGAGCGGCGCTACCTCGTACCGCTGCGCATGCTCACGCAACTTGGTCTGGTCAAACTCCAGGTTGAAAGACAGGACATAGCGCCCGAGGAAGGCGTGCCTGATACGCTCCCATTCGTCTGCAAGCCGAGGCGCGTTCTGTACCCTCTCCGGGGTGATGGCCGTGAGGTTGGTAATACGCTTCTCAATCGGGCGACGTGGTTTGAACAGCTGGTCATAGAGCGGCTCGCCACTCGTCTCCACGAGCAAGAGACGCAGGATGTCGGCGTCGTCTCGCAGCCCATCCGTATCCACTTCCAGAAACACGAGATTGGGAAAGGCCAGGAGCGCTTGAGCCCAGCGCACCTGCTCGAGGTCAGGAAGTGTTGGCAGATGATCGATGCGCCGATGTAGGTCGTCTACGCTCCGTTCAAGCAGAGAGAGATGCTCGGTCAAGACCTGGCGTCTCTGGTAGCGGGCTTGCAGGGCTGCTACATCCGTCGTTGGGCTGGTGCCCTCTTCTGCTGTCAGCAGGGTAGTGAATTGGGTATAGGTGTGACTGAAATCGTGTGGTTGCATGATGGTCAAGAGACCTCCTTTCAAGTGGTCACTGTTGGGTTACAGGGAGAAAATCTGACGGGTTTCTGGATGGGGAAGGAAGAATACCCTATTGAAAAGTTGAGCCAGACGGTAGGGCAGGGTGAACGTGAGGGCAGCTACCTCTGGAAGACCTGCAGGAGCAGGTGGAAACCAGACACGTAGATGCCGGGAGCCAGGATCGCCACGAGCAGCAGTTCGGCGACGACAACAATGAGCCAGAAACGGGCGTTTCCCCACCATGGAATGTGCGTTTTCACCAGAGATCACCTCCTTCCTCATCTGAGACTGGGCACACAGCAGCAGATGACGCAGCTGTGTAGTGGGCGAGCGGCAGGGCTCCACTACTTCAGGAGACGGAATGCGCGATCGCCGTTGAGCGGTGCATAATGGCGGCGTTCTTCACTTGTGAGGGGAGTCGGCATGGCCTCTACGCGCTTTGACGGTGCAGGCGAACGTGTTGGAATGGGACGCACGCGCATGCCGTTCGTGGGCACACCAATGACGCGCGCAAGGTGCTCCCGCGCCTCTTGTGGAGAGTGGGCCCAGATGAGATAGGGTTGGTGCTTTCCTGGGACCGTGACTCCCCATTTTCGTTTGCAAAGGATGAGAGCCATCAGTTTGCTCTCTCAGACCGGCGAAACTGGAACTGCCGCATTTTGCGCCCTGATTGGATGATCCAGGCCTGTTGTGTGGATGGATCGTTGATCACGTGTTGAAATTCATCGACTGGCGGGCTTTCACGCCATACCAGGGGCGTTGTGATCGATGCTGGCTGATACTGGGAGCCGCGCCAGATATGAATGCGATACCCCCGGACGCGCTTGCCTTTGGACTGAATGGATTGCTTCATGCCAGAAATCCCCTTAGGTGGCTGCCAGTATCGAAAGAGGGTCGCCGACAGTCAGCTGCCACACAACAGTGTGGCGCTCGTTGTCCCAGAGAGGGACAGCGTTGACACAGCGTTGTCGGCTGCGTCGATGCCAGTGCTGAAGGGAGGCGACGGTGGCGCATTGCCTTCTGATCGTGGAAGTGGATGCCTGCTCTTGTGACCAATAAAGCCGGGTCATGAGCGCGGCAATGATGAGCCGAAGAAAGGCTTGCTGCATGCGCAAAGAACCGACAGGCCAGGAGACCTTGCGCTGGCTCGTATCCTTGTGGGTATCCATTTTCACCAGTCCAATCGCCTCTTGCAGTTCGTCATCGCTGACTTCAACCACAGCAAGCGGCTCAAGTGGCAGGACTGGCGCTGGAGCAAACTCGGTCGTTGTTGCTGGCTCAACTCGTTGTGCCGGTCTTACTTCACAAGCATGGGCAGCCATCATCTTGAGGAGATGAGCAGGGCTTTTGCCTCGAACCCGGATATCGTAGGGAAGGACTGAGTACAGGTCTTCTTCCGTGAGGATGACTCGGTATGTGTTTACAAAGTCGGGTGTTGCTGCCACATCAGCCCAGTAGAGACCGTCGCCACAGACCCGCAACACACGCGCATAGCAGAAAATACGATGGTACATTCCATTGACCAGGCTGATCTGGCCACGCAGACTTGGGAGCTCTATGCCCGTTTCGGCGTCTGTAAGCGGATCATCTGACAGAACCGAGTCAGGCAGCAGACATAGGCCACTATGTCCAAAGCGATCAAAGAAGGTTCGTGATAGCATGACAGGCTCCTCAATGCACACAAGGGTGCAATGTCCGAGCCGCCATGCTATAATGAGGCGACCCAGACTGAACGGGCATGTGTGCTGAACAAGGTTTCCAGGCTGGATCAACACACATGCAGACGCTACTGAGTCGTGAGAGATGCCGGGAAGTTCCCGCTTTTCGGTATCTCTTCACACCAATGAACCACGCACTACAAAAACGTTTTCCTCTGGTTTCAATCTTCACCCGGCACAAAAGCCAGATGCTTCAAATCGAACCGCTTGGAGTTGCCGCTTCAAACAGTTCACGTTGCTAGTATGGCTCACTTCTTTGGTCAGGTCTACGCCTCCTGTAGCCCTGACATACCCCTCTACCATAGCCCTTTCTTAGCCCTTGTCTAGCCCTCCTTGTCTAAAGGGTCGGCCTGCATGAAACATGACGTTGGTAGTCTCGCGTGTGAGAGCAACGGAGATGGATGTCCAATGACGAGCAGTCCCATTCATCGTTGATGCTTTTGCTGTTTTCATTTGACCACCCTCACGTTTAATTTCCACTTAGTTAGTTAAATGCTCCACTAGTGAAGATTATAGCCGCTGATTTCCACTTTGTCAATGTTTTGCTCCACCAAATTAGGAATAATTTTCATGCTAGAAGTATTTTGCTGAGACACTGAAGAAAGAATATGATAAGATGAAGAAAAAATGAGGAGCCGATAAGATACTATGACCGACGAAGAAGCGCGGCAGAACTTCGCTGCATGGCTCAATGAAGAGCTTCGCCACCGTGGCTGGACGCAGGGGAAGTTGATTTTGCAAAGTGGATCAACCGATGAAGAGCGTTTAAGTTCCGCCGCAGTATCGCGCTACAGTACAGGCAAGATGCTCCCGGATATTGCCTCCTCTCAAAAAATTGCGCGTGCGCTTGATCTTCCTCTTGAATTCGTGTTGCGAAAAGCCAGGGCCCTTGACCCACTCCCCACCGATATTGATTGGCTTCAGAGAGCGATCGATGATCTGGCAAATGCAGTAGAAGCAGGGCAGTTATCCGAAGAGGGACGAATCGCGATTGTCACCCATATTCGCCGCGAAAAACAGTTCATCGGGAGGTTGAGGCTCAAAGAGCAGTGAACAGGATCGATTACCATATTACTCATAGCGAATTGGAAACAGTAGGTAGAGTCATCCAGTACTGAAACTTGATAGTTTACACAAGTTCATGTATCTTTACAGAGTGAGTAAGCATTCTATCCATTAGAGCGTCCTCTTGCAGGAAAGTGGAGTTACTATGAACTCTACAGGCTCCAAAACGCCGCATAACCGGCTCCGTTTTGAACGAGAGTTACGCGGCTGGTCTCAGGAAGATCTGGCAGAAAAAGTTGGCACCACTCAGAAAATTATCTCGCGTTGGGAGCGCGGCGAAAGCACTCCGCTGCCCTACTATCGACAAAAGCTCTGTAAGTTTTTTGGAAAAAATGCAGCTGAACTTGGCCTCATCGATCAGGAAGGAACTAACCAGGTGCCTGATCCCCCTGCAGAAGAACGCGCTAGCGATGTTACTGGCATTTCCCAAGAGGCTTTTCCTCTACAACATACAGACGCTCATCTAGATGCAGACCAGCCTATTCAGCTTTTTATCCCCAACGGTACCCCGCATATTGTGAGCATCCATGTTCACCAGCAAGCACCAATCCCCACTAGTGTTCCATCAGATGAACATGCTATCATTGATAGCAGAATGACAACCGCTCTCGGACAAGAGCGTCCGAGAGAGATGGAAGGTATCGTGAATCGTCGTGAATTTGGTCAAAGAGCATGGCGCATTGGCGGCACCGCTTTCTTAGCATATCATGGGGAGCTGCTGGAAAGGTTTACCAGGGCATTAAAGAAACCTTCCACCATCGATGAAAGCATGCTCATCTATCTTGAAAGACACACAGAAGGCTACTGGTACGATCGGCATACGGTAGCCCTAGCATCGCGCAATCTGATTGACTACGTAATAGAGGACTTTCAGAAAGTAACGAAACTTCTCGATGAGCCACTGCTTCCGACAGTACACACTCGACTCTGTTCCATTGCGGGTGGGATCGCGCTACTTATGGGCGAACTTCTCTTCGATATGAGATACTATGTCCAAGCAAGAAAGTACTATACAGCTGCTATTGAAGCCGCACAAGAAGCAGATAATCACGCGTTGCAAGCTGTCTCATGGGGAAGAATGAGTTTCACGTGGACATACGAGGGGAATCCCCAAACAGTGCTGGTTTGTGTACAAGAAGCTCGGCATTTGGGTGTTCAAAGCGTGAACGCAACGATTCGGGCCTGGTTAGCAGCAGTGGAGGCCGAGATACAGGCGAACCTTCATGAACGAAACTCCGCGCTGAAAGCCCTTGATGGAGCTGAGCATGTTGAAAATAGGGATCGCCCTCAGGATTGTTACTGGATCCACTTCGATCAGTCCTTATCGGCAGGATACAGAGGTGTTTCTCTCTTGCGCTTGTATCACCCAGAAGATCCTCAGACTGCCTCATTTCTTACCGATGCTCAGAACGCCTTGGCGAAAGCTATAGAGCTTCTCGATCCCACTCTGACAAGACGCAAACCGAACCTTCTTACTGATCTTGCAAGCACGTATGTTCGACAAAAAGAAGTCGAGGCAGCATGTGAACACGCCAACGAGGCGGTGCTACTCGCCTCCCAGATTAAATCGAAGGTGGTAGTGCAGCGGCTTCTCTCCCTGCAGCGTGAGTTAGACCCCTGGAAGAATACGGAATACGTCCAGGGGCTGGATGCAAAGATACGACCACTTCTCAAGATGGATTGGTATCAAGGAAACGTATGAGTGAGAACAAAGTAGGCTCTACACGAGTCCTCTATATTGTGAGCTGTGCAAGTCGTCCAGCACAACGGGTACACGAATTTGTTCGGCTTGCCCAAGCAGAGGGATGGGATGTCTGCGTGATTGTAACTCCACAAGCGACAAAATTTGTAGATATTCCGCTCCTTGAGCAACTCACTAGGCATCCTGTACGCAGCGAGTACAAACGCCCCGAGGAAGCTGATGTTTTACCCAGAGCCGATGCGATTGTGGTATTTCCTGCCACCGTCAACACGCTCAATAAATGGGCATTAGGCATTATGGACACCCTTGCCCTCGGTCTCTTATGCGAGTACATGGGGCTGAGAATGCCGGTGCTCGCCATTCCGTGTGTTCTGACCGGATCTGGTCTCGATAGCCATCCCGCTTTCTCCGGGAGCATAGAGTTTCTCAGAGGACGTGGAGTGCGTGTGATTTACGAACCGGAGAAATACCCTCCGAAAAATGAGGTGCCTTGGGAAATCATTCTAGATGAATTGCATGACATGATGCGAAAATATGCTCTGGAACAGAAGCCGGACCCGAACAGACCATCAGGAATCTGAGGAGAGCTAGACTAACTCGCCTTTTCTTTGATGGGTAATCCATTTGCAAACTGATGCCCATCGTAATGGTGAGACACTCCGAACACTGAGGGAGGAGAGATTAATGGTACAGCAAGAAGGAAGGCTCGTACGTGGGCCAGAGAACTCCTTCACTTTGCATGAGCTTCCTCTGTGCGAGGGTGATCCCCTGGATATCCAGGTCGGGCAAACCTGGGTGTCCGGACATGTGCATTACGAGGCATCAGATGAGAACTGGTACTGCGATGCCGGGCTCATGTCGATTCCCCTCTATGATGGACGAGAGGCACGCTTTCGCCTTGAACTGGCTCACTACGAGCAAGGTGATAAAGATGATCTCATGCTGGCGGCGTTAGGTGAGCTGGGTGAAGTGTACGAAGATGATGAGTGGGATACTTGTGAACGCTACTTGAAGATTGAGCCAGATGCTACTCTGAAATCATTAGCCGCTTCTTTCAGCGCAACTGGCAAGAGAAGCGCACTTATGGCAAAGTAACCGACCTATACTCTAGGATAGCGGTCGGCTCATTTTCTCAGTAGCGTTTACAATTACTGAAGAGTTCGAGGATGAGGAGGAGTTTTGATACGTTATTTCTGTCTCTTCTGCCTCCTACCTCGCCGCCATGAATAAAACGATGAACTGAGTCCTGGAGGCAAAGGAGCTATTATCCTGCCATAGACCGCTCTCTCGAGAATGAGAGCGCCACTCGAGAATGCCGCAGGAATATATCGCAGCTATTTAGGAGGGGGCCATGAAGATCACCAGAATCCATAGAACACAAGCCAAGCAGACCCATCACGAGCCAACTACTTTGACGGCGAGGTCACCATCCTGAGCCTTGTGAGCCCCGCAGACAGCGACGAACTTGACCTCTTGAACGTCTCCTTCAGCCCGGGCGCACGGACCAGGCCCCATATTCACCAGCAGGATCAGGTGTTGCACATCATCGAGGGCCAGGGGATCGTGGCCACGGAAACCGAGAAACAGGTTGTTTCCGCGGCGACCTGATCCTCATCCCCAGAGGAACCTGGCACTGGCATGGGGCTACCCGCACCTCGACGATGAGCCACATCTCGGTCATGAAGCGCGGACAGACGGATTGGACGTTTGAGGAGAAGAACTGGGCTGCTGGATACGATGAGTAAGGAGCAGGTGTTCCACTTCGTTGAGCTGCCTCCTTGTCAAAAGGTGTAATAGAGCGTTGGATGGACATATTGGCGCCAGACGCCACAATGGGATGGTCTGGTTTAGAACGGTTTCGAAGGTATCCCTTGTCCCATGTTGTAGTAACAGCGGACTCAATCTTTCCGGTTACGCTCTAGCTTCTTGGAGAAGCGCTATTCTAGTTGACTTTTGACACATCGCCCACTTCCTCTACACCTACACAAAAAAGTAGAATCTGAGCATTGTTTTGGTCAAAAAAAGCCTCATCTGTGTTATGATACGTTCTAGTTTGGTAAAGATGCTCAATACCATAATCACTTCATAAAGTGGAGATTTAAAGCTAGCTATTTCCCATTGAAGGATGGAATCAAGCATGGCTGATCGCGTAGGGCAGCGCCTCGACAACTATCTCCTACTCCGTCGGCTTGGAGCAGGCAGTTTTGGCGAAGTTTATCTGGCTGAGCAAGTATATCACAAGCGACATGTGGCTGTGAAAGTCCTGCCTCAATTGTCGGATAACGAGCTGCCAAATTTTCTGAATGAAGCTCGTACCATCCGGCTAAAGCACCCACATATTGTACAGGTCATTGATTTTGGTATTGGGGAGAACCGAATTCCTTTCATCGTGATGGACTATATTCCTAATGGCACACTACGCCAGCATTATCCTAAAGGCACGATACTGCCTTTAGAAACCATCGTTCTTTACACCAAACAGGTTGCAGCAGCTTTAAAATATGCTCACGATGAAAAACTCATCCATCGGGATGTAAAACCTGAGAACATCTTGCTCCGTTCAAAGCATGATGTCGTACTCAGCGATTTTGGTATCGCCACTATTGCTCATGGTTCTCGCTCGCAAAGCCTGCAGGAGATGGCTGGCACTATTACGTACATGGCACCCGAACAGGTCCAGGGCAAAGCTGTTGTGGCAAGCGATCAATATGCTTTAGGGGTGATCGTCTACGAGTGGCTAAGTGGAGGGCGTCCTTTCAAGGGCTCTCCTATGGAGTTAGCTACTCAGCATATGCTCGTACCCCCTCCTCCGCTACGTGAAAAGGTACCTGGAATATCACCTGCTGTCGAACAAGTGGTGTTGACTGCGCTGCAGAAGGACCCGAACAAACGTTTTGCGGATGTACAGGTATTTGCTGATGCTCTAGAACAGGCTGCTCGTCCTGTGCCACCTCAACCTGTTCCTTGGGTTGGTCAGCAAGGTCCATCAGTTAGAAGAACTTTACCAATGGCAACCCCTCCGGTAGTTAAGTCCGAGGAGATGCCAGCTTCTACTCTGCCTTCATCGGTTCTTGAACACCCAAATACGCAAGGTTCTTTCCTCCCCCAGTCAATTGCTGCCAATGTGCCATTACCATTACCCCGTAAACCAGCTCAATTTGGTCTATCTATTCCCTCTCCCTCAAAGGAGGTGACAAAGGAGGCAAGCCATAAGCATCCGTGGTTTGTTGTAGTTCCATTAATCATACTGCTGCTAGCGCTTGCCAGTGGCGGCTTCTTTTACTTTGTACACAACAACGATAGTCAGGCCATCGATTCGTCGTTGAATGCTGCCGGGCAATTGATTACCCGGGCTCAGGGCGAGGTCTCACCCAATCCTCCACAGGCCTTGAAAGACCTGGCATTGGCCCAGAACAATCTGCGTGACCTGCAGAAAACCCATACCCTGGATAGCAATCAGACCGGTAGATTGAACATGTTGCAGAGCCAGATGGCAATCCAGGTAAAAGCTGCTATTGGCAGCTACAATACCGGGGCGAAAATCGCGGTGGTGCCCTGTCATGGCACCACCTCTCACTCCATCAATACCACGAGTACCAATATACAACCATCCAGTATTGCCGCCGTTCGTGCTGGCAACGGCTCCACTGTCTTGTTCGCACTTGGCCCGGATGGAGTAGTCTACCAGGTCACCAATCAATATGGACTCATATCTGTGATTGCTAAGACACCCTCTGCAAGCGCATTTGCCATCGCCGGCAACGGAACACAGCTCTTTCTCCTGGCAAAACAGTTGCAAGGCACGAATGGCCTGCCTAACTCCAACGGCTACAGCATCAGCATGTATGCGCTCGATCAGCTGGGGAAGCCGGGACAGCCGATATCCGCCGTGATTGACCAGACCTTCACCACGGGAGGCTATGCCCCTACACTCATGGCCTCCTGGAACCATACGATCTACGTGGTCCTGACCATTCCCAATCAGAACAAAGCGCGTATTCTCGCTTTTACGCCGGATAACCAGGGCCACCTGGTGCCTGCCAAACCATACGATTTTTCTAACTCGCAGCCTATCATGAGTGTCGCCGCCTTTGCCGATCAGTTCTTTCTCCTGCTCTCAAACGGCGCGGTCCAGAGCCTTTCGCTGGCCGGGGCATTTGGCAATCAGTCCCAGTCAACTTTCCCGACAGCAGTTCAAGCGAAATCGCCCATCGAGATGCCCCTTGCAACCAATGGGAGTAATTACACTCCGGCGATGGCGGTGCCGACGGTAACGCCCCTGCCGCAGAGTGGCAGCACTTCGTTGTTGATATCAACCGCGAACATCCTCTCGGTAGGTGTGGTAAATACCGTCTCCCACCTGTATATTGGAGACTCCACCAATCACCGCGTGCTTGACCTTCAGGAAGCCGCCCCTCCTCCAACGGGGACAGGTACGGGAAAGAGTATTACCATGCAACTGGTACAGCAATATGTTTCCTCCCAGGAACTGAATGTAGTGAAAAGTCTTGCCGTTGATCCCCTGGGCGCCAATCTCACTATCCTGGCGCAGCCGGGCAATACCTCTCCGGTTCACCTGGTTTCGGTCAGCACAGCAGCAGCCCAGACCGGTTGCAGCATATAGAGGAATGGCCTAATAGAAGTTTGTTCGATGAAAGAAGCGCATAGTAGGTGCATCATGAGAAAGTACAGCAGAAAAGACAATCACTCGTGGATCAATATGCGCTGGAAAAAAAGGAGGCGCTCCAGAAGTCCACGCGAGGCTCCGCAAGCAATCAAAGAGGAAGGTATGCACAGAACCGATGAAATTCCTGACCAAACGATAGCCAGGATTACAGCAAATATCTCATACGGACAATTGGAGAATGTAGTCGCAGATATCCTTCGACCGATCACGGTCGTCTCTCTTCTCAGCATCTTTCAAAACAGAGAACTCCTAACAGAAGCCGAGCGCAACGGGCTAAAATCTTACCACCATACACTCCTTGAGAAAGCGAACATGCAGAGCTAGAGGATCGACACCTGATGGATGTCGAAGCCCTCATCGAGACATGGCGCACCTTGTATGCCAATGTCGAACAATCGAAAACGATAGAGGGACAAAAGTTTCTTTTACCGGGCAATGTTGGACTGTATGAGAACTTGCTGAAGGATGTTTCTATTGCCTATTCCGGCTTGAGCTAGGATCTCCTCCCTCTGTAACTGCCAATGCTGGCTTGGCAACACCCCACACACCTGCTATACTCTCCATAAAATAGAACAAAGGAACTATTCCCGTGTCGTCATCACCCGATCCACCCGTTGAACGACCACTCCACCCTCCTGCAGAACATCTGCAGGGCATCGTGGAGCGGGTAACCTATCACACTGAAGATTCCGGCTACACTGTAGCTCGGCTCAAAGCACCTGGGGAACGTGACCTCATCACTATCCTGGGTCGCTTTCCAGACATCCATGCGGGCCAGACGCTGCGCCTCACGGGCTACTGGCGGGAACATACAAAGTACGGGCGGCAGTTTCAGGTGGTATATGCACAGGAAACGAAGCCAGCTACACTCACGGGGCTGGAGAAGTACCTGGGCAGCGGTCTCATTAAGGGCATCGGCCCAGTAACGGCCAGACGCATTGTGGCGCACTTTGGCCTGGAAACGCTCGACATCATCGAGCAGCATGGTGAGCGACTCGTTGAGGTTTCCGGCATTGCTCAGAAGCGCGTGGCCATGATTGAAAAGGCCTGGGCGGCGCAGAAAGCTATCAAGGAGGTCATGATCTTCCTGCGCGGGCATGGGGTACATGTTACGTGGAATATGCTTTCTCATCCTCTCCAAAGGCCACTCAACTCAGCCTTGTAACCACTCCTGCAGATTCGCTCGGAAGATCTCAAAGGCATCATCCTGCGGAGCATATCCTAAGAGATCTCGGGTACTCGTAATATCCAAATATTTAAAGCGGTTGTTAGAAATGCCGTGAACAATGGCAAACGGCACGTCAGGAGCCTCAATACAGCGAAGCAGCAGCTGATTCAAATCCTGTTCACTCACATAGACGCTCAGGTTGAGCGCATTGGGTTTCTGTCGCAGCCAATTCCTGTCGTCCCCTTCCACATCATAAGCTCCGATGCGGATAACAATGCTCGAAAGCCCTTCAGCATGGGCAAAGTAAGAGGCAACAGCTTCTCCAAAACATTTGCTGACCCCATACATATTCATGGGTTTCAGCACCGATTCAGCATGCACTTGGACATCGCGTGGGTATCCGGCGACGACTTGAGCGCTGCTCGCGAAAATGACCCGTTGACAGCCTTGATCTTTGGCCGCACGAAAGATGTTGTAGGTTCCCTGGATATTGTTGTGAAGGAGAGAAGAGTAGAAATCGGCATTGGGGTTGGCATCTGCTGCGAGGTGAATAACGGTGTGGATGCCTTGGCACGCCTGCTGACAAGCGTCAAGACTGGCAACATCAAGGAGACATACGTCGTGGCCTTGCTTCTCTCTCACAACAAGGGACGTCAGATCCCGATCCGCCAGACGGAAGGCGTAGGAGCCAGCAGCAGAACGGAAAAATGCTGACCCGATTCCGCCCGCTGCCCCTGTTAACAAGATTCTTTTTCTGAACATAGCTTGAACTTCCTTCCTGTTGTGCCAGTTCCGCAGAATATGCTGCTTCTCTCCTCGCGCTCACTCCTTCGACGCCTTTCTCTGGACTGTTTGCACGGAAATAAAGGCCGTCTGTTGGAGGGCATCCCCAAGCTGTCGTGGCGTTGGTCCAGCCGGTGTAGGAACATCAGCGAGCTTCTGGTGCAGGGCATCGAGCGCGACCAGGCCGTCATCAACTGCTGCTGCTTCCTCCTCGGTCAGTGAGAGTTCCTGTTTCATGCGCAGCAAATTGGCTTTCCCCTCCATGACCTGCTCCAGACTTGATCCTTTCGGAACATAGAATGAACACTTCGCGCAAGCCATGCGGTGCAGGCACGTATCGAAGAAATCATATGTGCAGAGGCCGTGCCCAAGATCATAGTAGCGCCAGGGTTGGCCATCTGCAGCCGCACCACTCTTGATCGCATCCTGATCAATCAACACATCAATGAGGCGTAGATTCCGCTCAAAGTATTCTGCTTTCGCTTTTGATTTGGCGAGCCTGGTTGGTGATATTTTAGCATATTGCTGGGTCGAGCCAGGAGAGCGATGCCCGAGCCATTCTTGCAACTCAAAGAGCGACATGGGTTCGGGAGCGTTAAACAGTTGGGTTGCAATGGTCGAACGTGCTCGGTGGCTGGTGATGTTTCCACGAGCGTCCCTTGTGGGCACCCCACTTTTCTTGCACAACATGGGAATCAGATGGTCGTTAATGTAGAGTTTTGCGACACACTGCCCACGATGGCTAAAGAGAAAATGAGCTTCTTCACCCGTTTTCGGGTCGATTTGGGGTGGCTGGGTCGGACGAACTTTTTCCCACGCCATAATGGCTTCGCCAACAACACGATCTACCGGTTTGGTAAATGCTGTGCCGGTTTTGTGAATGGGAATGTGCAACAGGCAAACCGTATTCTTCGGCAACACCTCTTGTGTCCAGGGAAGAGGCAGATCCTCTTGCTGCCACCGGATGCATCCCACACGTAAGCGACTCCATTCATCTGACCGGATGCCACAGAAGAGCCAGACCAGCGTCATCGCTTGAACCATCTCCAGCGGATAGGAGATATAGCGTTTCTCTTGATCTTTGTAGCGGGGATGAGTCCGAGCTTCAATATCATCCTGCGTCAGGTTTAATCCCGCCCAGAGCAACTTCGCCCACACGTCATCTTCCAAGATCCGGGGATCTGGTCCAATGAGGGAGAGGAGAGACCGAGGTGTTGCTAAGGCGCGTCCTGGGTCAAAACGGCGCGGTATCCATTCCCATTCCTGACAATCGAAGAAGAGAGCTCGCAGAGCCGTAAAGATTAATGCTTTCGATCTCGGACTCAATGGCTTACCCATCTGATCCGAGGGAATTCTCCAGGTATTCTCCGGCTCGATCCATTGTCCGAGTTGCAGCTGATTGACGAAAGCGACTGCTCGTGCAGCAAACTCACGTGTCCAGGTTTGCGGATGGACATAGTCGGGATGCTGCTGGGTAAGCCAGCGCCCAACTTGAAGCAAGAGACAGTAATACTTGTATCGGACTTTCTGAGTTAATGTCGAGGTTGTATACCAACGCTGACAAAAGCTTAACCACTCTTGCGCGACGGTTGGCGTTCCATCAAGAAGATGTCTGATGGGCTGAGCCTTCTTCTCTGGGGGCAAAGGGACATGCGGGAGCGTTCGATTCAGCAAACCTAGCCCCATGAGCGCGCAAGAAAGCTTGCCCACAGCTCTTTTAATCGCCAATGTCTCTGTCCGCTCGCGCATCAGCAACAAAAAATCGTACGTGAGATTTTCCAGAGAGGGACTTCGGTTCAGAAGAAGCGCTTCGCGTGTTGCACTGGACACCGCCAAATCTCGTTGGTTGGCATATCCCCACAAACACATTCCTTCATGAACACGTTGAATGATGCTTTCCATGCGCCTCTGACCAAAGGTCACGTTAGCAAGAGATTCGCGTGTGAATCCTCCCAGGAGATGAAAATCGGTATACCCACAGAGGAGATATCCGACCGTCAGCACTTGCTGCCGACACATGGGCATTTTGGGGTATCGCGCGACAAAGATGTGCCATGTTCTTCCCAGGATTTCCGTCCAGTCCTCTCTCGTCCATGTCCAAAATGGCCTTTGCCGTCGGTGCATCTCAATCAGGAGCACTTTTTTAGCATTCATGGCTAAAACAGTGGTGACTGGCTGAAGGATCTGTGTCAATGTTGGTGGCAAGGTGAGTGGAAAACGTGGTCGGTGGACGACATCATTCAGATCCTGAAGCTCTTGTTCAGTGAAGATCAACGGGCGGTCATATTTCGTCAGATCGATGGGCCATTGCCATGCTTCTGAGAGAGTTCCCGCCTCGCTTGTTGAACCTGCAGTGATCATCTGTTGTATCACTGGAAAACCTCCGCTATCATCTGTACCCGCCAAGCATGGATACTGGCCATGCTTCGCTCGACCTTTGCTTTGAGATCACGTCCACTTAAATGAATATATTGGAGCGTCGTGTCGGTACTGCGATGACCGGCGAAGAGGGCAATCTCATGAATGTCCCAGCCGCAGCGGGCTAAATCGGTGAGCCGAAGGTGACGAAGGGCATGGGGAGTGAATTGCTGGACTCCGGACCGCTGAGCAATGCCCTCTGCGACCTTGGACCAGGTCCAGATCGAGATCGGTTCCCCGCAATTGCGCCTGGACTCCGAAACAAATACCGGACCACGTGACCGACTCAGCTTTCTTCGCTCCTGGAGATAGGCCAGGTAGAGAGTCCCTGTGTGCTCTGAGTAGGGAACCACACGCTCACGACGGCCTTTGGTCGCTTCCGGACGAATGCGGATGAGACGTTGGCTGGGATCGATATCTCGGATCTCCAGGAGGCAGAGCTCTTCTCGGCGCAATGCCGCGTCATATTCCAAGGCTAACATGATGCGATTGCGCAGTGGCTCACATTTTGTTGCTTCAAGAATGGACTGCCACTGCTCCTCATCTGGAATCCAGGGGAGTTTCGTGTAGCGAGGGATGAGCCCCTTGCTCCGCATGCCGCCAAATTGCTTTCCTGGTGTGTATCGTCCCCTCCCCACAGGATTGGTCTCACGAAGTCCCTCTTCCGTGAGATAATCGTAGAAGAGCCGGACAGCTGTAAGCCTCTGTTGAAGGGTGGCATTGGCCAGCCCGTATCCCGTGTCGAGGGCGAGGACCTTTGCTCCACGTGGGTTGGCGCGCGAACTCAAGTCACGCACATAGCGTGCGATATGCTCCCTTGTCGCTGACTCTGGAGAAAACCCATCGCGAATACTAAATGCGAGGAAGTCTTCTAACGCTCGTCCATACGCTTCAACCGTGTTTTGAGCCAACCCGAGGTCATGTTGGATCTGTAACCATGTTCGTGCCTGTAGCAAACCAGCAACGGAGGGGTAGCGCTCCCATTGAATATGACTCATCTTTCCCTCTTTCTGGAACCCATGTACTAATGTCAACGGATCTGGAGGCGGGATTTAGCGGATCATATTCCACATAATCTCGACCACCTACGCCGTGAAGATCTACAAGCAGTACGGCGACCAGGCCATCGACGTGGTCTCGCGCAACCCCTACCAGCTGGCCGCCGACATTTTCGGGATTGGGTTTGTGACTGCCGACACAATCGCGCGCAACCTCGGCATTGCAGCCGATTCCGACTTCCGCTACCAGGCGGGAACCCTGTACATGCTGCAGCAGGCAGCCGAAGACGGTCACTGCTTCCTACCGGAGCGCGAGCTGGTGGAGCGGGTGGTCAAACAACTGGCGCTGCCGGACTCTCCTGTAGACCCTGCGCGGATCATGGAGCTGATCGTCCAGATGGCCCAGGCCAAGCAGCTGATCGTGCAGCCCGGCTATGGAGACCTCACGGAGAGCCGCATCTGCTACGCGCCCGCGTTCTACTACACCGAGCAGGCCCTCGCCGCGCGCCTCTCCACCTTTGTCAGAACGCCGGTTGGGGTTGACCTCCTCCCACGCGTGCAGCGCTGGATCGACCTGTACACAGAGAAACGAGGCATCACCCTCTCAGAGGAGCAGCGCCACGCCGTCGAACTGGCGGCTACCTCGCGCTTGTTGGTGCTTACCGGGGGACCCGGCTGCGGCAAGACGTTCACGACCAGGACGATTGTAGACTTGTGGAGGGCGATGGGCAAATCCATTCTGCTGGCCGCGCCGACGGGACGGGCCGCGCAACGTCTCTCTGAGATGACCAAACAGGAGGCCAAGACAATCCATCGCCTGCTCGCCTTTGACCCGAAGACGATGGGCTTCCGCTACAACGAGGAGCACCCCCTCGACGCGCAGGCCATCGTGGTGGACGAAACCTCGATGCTCGACCTGTTCCTGGCCCACTCGCTCGTCAAAGCGATTCCTCCCGATGCGCAGGTGCTGCTGGTCGGTGACATCGATCAGCTCCCCAGCGTAGGACCTGGCATGGTGCTGCGCGATCTGATCGATTCGGAGCAGATCCCCGTCGTGCGGCTGACCGTGGTGTTCCGCCAGGCGGCAGAGAGCCACATCGTGACCAACGCCCATCGCATCAATGCGGGTCAGTTCCCCCGCCTCGTGCCGACGACGAACTTCGCCGAGTCAGACTGCCTGTGGCTGGAAGCTGCAGAGCCGGAGGGAGGAGCTGAGGGCATCTGCCACCTGGTGAGCGAGTTCCTCCCCAGGCATGGCATCGATCCGGTGCGGCAGGTGCAGGTGCTCTGCCCAGCGACGCGTGGAGAGGTGGGAACGAGACAGCTCAATGCGATGCTCCAGCAGGTGCTCAACCCGCCACAGCCGGGTAAAGTGGAGCTGGCGCGCGGAGGCAGTAAATTGCGAGTAGGCGACCGGGTGATCCAGCAAGTCAACGATTACCAGCGCGAGGTCTTCAATGGGGATGTCGGCACGATCACTTCGATTGACCTGGAGGAGCAGGAGATTGTGGTCCAGTTTACGGAGCGAATGGTGACCTACGATTATGCAGACCTCTCCGAGCTCGCACTGGCGTGGGCTGTCACGGTGCATAAATCGCAAGGCAGTGAGTATCCCGTCGTAATTCTCCCGATCTTTATGCAGCACTATTTGCTGCTCAGTCGGAATCTGCTGTACACCGGCCTCACGCGCGCCAAGCAACTGGCTATCCTGGTGGGACCAACCAAGCCCATCGGGCTCGCTATCAAACGGGTGACCGACCGGCAACGGTACACCGCGCTAGCAGATCGCCTGAAGAGTCGGGCGGCAACTCCTCCCGGAGGATAAAATAGGGATGTGTCAGTAATATCCCTTTCATGGAAAGTACAACATAAGGGTAGCCGCATTCCTCACTCGCGAAAAGAAGCGTTGTAGAGAAACCGCATCAGCGTGTAGAACTGAATGAGCCAGAGGAGGAACAACTGATGGACGATATTGACGCACTTATTGAAGCATTGCGCACCGTCTATACTAGCCTTGAACAATTGAAAAGCATCGAAGGGCCTGAGTTTCACGCGCCAGGAAGCATTGATCAATATCAGAGCCTTCTGGAAGATGCGTATGCCGCCTATGACCGAGTTGAGACCACGGTTGAGGAACTGGGCCAGGCATTGGAGTATGAACATGCACGCCTGGAGAAGGCGGTGAAGCAGTTCGGTGAAGCAGAACGAAGGCAAAGTTGACCCAGAGGAGCATGGGATGGAGAAGCGACAAACGACTCTTGACTACTCGATAGTCACCCAAGTGATTTTACTGCGACTCAAAGCGGAAACCACCGATCACACCCTAGCTGCGTTCTTCAAAGCGGTTCACCAGGCACAGCCGCATATTCCCTGCCTGATCACCGTAGCAACAGGAGAGAATCAGAGCGAGGCACACCGGGGGTTCAGGCATGGCATCTTCTTGCACTTTGACCACAACCTCCAAGAGGCGAAAGCGCATCCCAAGTACCAGGACTTGATCGTCAGGGCCAGAAGCCTGTGTGAGCAGGTAGTAATCTTTGAACTCCCTCAAACGCTTACGGTCCCCATCCCTGCTTCACTGCTGGAATCGGCACCCCAATCTGCTAGACCTGCGGAAGCAGAAACAAAGCGACGCGGGCGCTCACGCAAGCTCCAACCAGCGGCACCTCTCCCACCTGAACGTCCAAGCTGGAGGGCATGGAGTGCCGATCAAATCGATGAACGACTCAGGAAGCTTGTGATGTCGCAGCAGGTGTTGCTGTTGTGGATGCGCCGCTATGTCCACTGAAAATACTGGCAACGAGACCGATAAAAGCGATCACGAGGATAACAGCCCAGAGGCCGCCCCGGCTTTTCTTTTTTGACTTTGGTGTTTGACGCATAAACCCTCACTTCCTACATGATGTTGATAAATTGTAAAGAACTTAACATAATGTAGCATAAGCAAAATAGCAATACATGTCGAGCCGGTTACGAATCAGTGAAAATAAGCGGCAATTGGTGATGATTCAGCATTTGAATAGCTAATTCGGTCAAGGTAAATGCTATCAAGAAGATGAAGATTGGGTAGTGGGCAAAAAGGGAATGATGTGATAGAGTAAGAGCAGGAATTATTTGAGAGGATGGAAGGTCACATGATAACGATGACGGTTCATTGCCTCCACTGCGGCAGTAATGCGCTTCACAACTGTCAAACAAGCTCCCGGGGCAACTGCAAGGGCCCACCCCACGCCACACTACCACCCTTGCCCCTACCATAGTTACGGCTTCGCTCGCCCAAGATTTTCGTGGGTCATGACGATTCCGACCTCCGCGTGTTGGTGGAACCCGACCCTCTCTATCCATACCAAATGGAGTAAAAAACGTGTATTATATCCAGGTGGTTTATCATGAACGAAGGGAACATGCATACTACCACTCTGATGAACCTTTGCAACGGATCGTCGTAAGGCCATAACAAGTATACAGTGAGGTTTTAAGCCCATGACCCCATCGACTCCAATTGAAGATAGCAGCCTGCTGCCCACCGACTTCAACTTGGGCCAGATTTTCATTGGCCGCGAGCAACAACTGGACTTATTCCACATATATCTGGAGCGTTGGAGGCGAGAGATGGCAACGGCCCCCGATATCCAGATGACGGCGGCCCCTTCACCCAACAACAAAATTCAAGGGCTGGTGGTCCTGCTCCACGGTCGAGGTGGCTTTGGCAAAAGCACCCTGCTCAAGCACTACCGCGAGATAGCTCTGCAAGGCAGGCTTATTGTCAGCGAAACCCTGGATTGGGAGTTTGCCATCGAGGGCAAGCGCAGTCTCTTCAACCTGGCGCCAGGCCAGGAGATCGATGCTCCCGAATATTTCCGGTTGCTGTCCAGCAAACTGGCCGAGGCTCTCAAGAAACGTCCCGACGACTTCAAAGAGTATCAGGCAGCAATCAAGGCAGTAGAGGAGGCGAGGAAGCAGGCCAGTGGGGTGTTGGAAAGCGTACAGAAAGATGATCGTTATGCCTCTCTACGTGTGCTAGCGGGTCCAGCAGCGATAACACTGCTACGCTGGATTGCACCTCGCGTGGGCCAGGTCCTTGATAGCGCGAAAGTAACTGAGAAAGTCGAGGAGGTGATTGGGCAAGGCGCACAAATTGGAGCAGAGCAACTCGTCCATGCATACTCGAAACTGCATGACAAGCTAGGTCATAGACTCGACGATTATCTGGAGCCAGCGCTGCGGCTCGGTCTGGCCCTGGGACGCGATCTATCTCGCTTTGCCAGGAATTTCCCCGCTCTCATCTTCTTCGACACCTACGAGGAGGTAGACGAGGCGGACCAGTTGCTCAGGTTCGTGATGGGTACGGCGGGTGCGCGGGTAGGCTGGGTGCTGGCAGGACGCGACAACCTGTGGGCAGGTTTTGAACAGCGCAAACGCAGCGTTGCTAAAGTGTATGGCTACAAGGAGATCATCCCGCCCGACCTGGGACTGGCGATAGACTTCAACGCGGGAGGCGTGGGCACTTTTACCGCTAGTGACATCGTGGAATACTTTTCCCTTCTACACCAGCAGGTTCCAGCCCAGCTTGCACTGCCGGTAGTGACGGAAGAGGAAGCCGAACGCATCCTGGAAGTGACCCAGGGCGTGCCGCTGGCGCTCAGGATTGCGGCGGGTCTGTATCTGGAGCACGCTGACCTGGCGATCATCACCGAAAAGTCGGATGGCAAACGGGAAATTGTAGACGAGATGGTGCAACGCTACCTGCTGCATACCCGCGATGACCAGGACGAACGTATGCGGCTCTACGGGCTGGCAATGTTAAGGCGAGCCGAACATCCCGCGGCCATCGCCGCTGCGCTGGAACTCTCTCCCGAACAGGCCAGGACCAGCTATGAAACCGAATTGAGTCGGCTACAGCGTCGCTACAGCTTCATCTTTACTGAGAAGGCGCAACCATCATTGCACCAGGAGGTGCGTCATTTCCTGCGCCTATGGCTACTGGAACATCGTAACCAGCCAGAGATCATGGCTGTGAACGAGCGACTGAAGCAGGCTCACGAGATCGCTCTGAAAGAGCTGGAGGATCACAGGCAATACGGCACTTTGAGAGAGCGATTAGAAGACGAAGAGTGGGTTGGAGTATACCTGGATCTGACCGAGCAGCAGCTCTGGCTGGATCCTGCCGAGGGAGTGCGTTACAGCTTGCCTTTTATGCTGGCTGCTGCTATCTACCACCGTGATGCCAACCGGGAGGCTACCGAGATAGGAGAGTTTTTCGAGAAGGCCATGAAACAGCCCTACCGCAACTGGTGGAAATGGGCGGATCAAAGCTTGAAATATGCCACCAGCCTCAACTCGTCACATGAGGTGCTCCTAGGGTTGGAAGAGCTGGCGAAACTGGCAAGTCAGCGCTGCCCAACCTTCCCGCAGCCTCTACCAGATTGCCGGAAAAAGCTAGAGGCAGCATTGTGGTGGCGGTTGGGAGAAGCTTACGCAGGTAAGGATGCTAACAAGATGCTGGAATGGTGTGAGAAAGCCCTCGAACGACTGGGTCAGGAGGTCGAACTGAGGGATAGGGCCTCTATACTTATGTATGAGTATGAGGCGGTGCGCAGTGGGCGTATCACCGATCCCATCGCGATTCATAAGATAGCAGCACGCTTTGAAAGGATCGCGAATGACCCCGACGAGAACCAACGTTTTATTTTTGATGCCACTCGTGCGACACGTGCCTTACTGGAACGCGTAGCCTTCGTGGAGGAGCAAGCCCGTCGGCGTTCCTCCGGATAGGCAGACGGCGTTGGCTGGTCCCGGCTTTGCCTCTGGCACGCTCGGCAGAGGTATTTCTGCTTCCCGTTGGGAGCAGACCATTGCGCATCAGCGCATTACTGCCGCAGTGGAGGCAATGAACCGTCATCGTTATCATGTGACCTTCCATCCTCTCAAATAATTCCTGCTCTTACTCTATCACATCATTCCCTTTTTGCCCACTACCGAAGATTGAATGGGCGAAACTTTGCAGTTCCTTCGCCCTAAACCGTTCAAATGTCACCATACCAAGTTCTCAAAGAAGAGTCAGGTCTATCGTTTCTTGTTGACCTCATCATCACGTACAAAAGGGCCACTCTGACTCTCAACTTGGTAAGAGAAGCCTCAACTGTGATATATTACGCTCATATTTATTCGGGATGCTCAACGCGATAGGGAGAGGGCGGCTAGCGTCGTATGCAGATCACCACTACACAGAAGAGAGCCATTGACCACTACTACCAGGAACTTGCAGCCTATCACGAGAAAAAGGTGACACATGAATCGGCAGTGAGGAGCGCGTTTCAAAACCTGCTGGCAACGTTTGCGCAATCCGCCAACTGGGTGCTCATCCCAGAACAAACCCTGGCGAATGGCAAGCGGCCCGATGGCACGCTGCGCGATAGCTTCAACCTGCCGCGTGGCTACTGGGAAGCGAAGGATACCAGGGACGACCTCAGCACTGAAATCCGTAAGAAGATCACCGCCGGCTATCCCATCTCCAATACGATCTTCGAGGATACCCGTCGTGCTGTCCTCTACCAGAACAATAAACCGGCTTATGAAGCCGACCTGACAGATTCCAAAGCGTTGACGAGTATTCTTGACTCGTTCTTCCACTACGCCGCGCCCGATATCGCCACCTTTGAACACGCGGTGGACGACTTCAAAGAGAGTATTCCCGATCTGGCACAGGGGTTGATGCAGCGCATTCAAGAAGAACATGAGAAAAACAGAGCTTTTGCTACCGTTTTTACAAGCTTCTTGGAGTTGTGCCGGACCTCACTCGATCCGCATATGAGCCGGGAGACGGTCGATGAGATGCTGGTCCAGCACTTGCTAACTGAACGGCTCTTCCGCACGATCTTCAATAACTCTGATTTCACCAGGCGCAATGCCATTGCGGTCGAGATCGAAAAGGTGATCCAGGCGCTCACCAGCCGCTCGTTCAACCGGCATGAGTTTCTGAAATCGCTGGACCGTTTCTATCTCGCTATCGAAAACGCCGCCCGTAACCTGGATGACTGGTCCGAGAAACAACACTTCCTGAACACAGTCTATGAGCGCTTCTTCCAGGGCTTTTCGGTCAAGCAAGCCGATACGCACGGCATTGTCTACACGCCGCAGGAGATTGTCAATTTCATGTGCAACAGTGTGGAAGAAGTCTTGAAGAGCGAGTTCAACACTTCCATCGCCGAGCCGGGTGTACAAATCCTCGATCCTTGCACGGGGACCGGCAGTTTCATTGTCAACTTGGTACGTAACCATATTCCGCGCGCCAGGTTGAAGTATAAGTACGAACACGACTTGTTCTGCAACGAAATCATGCTGCTGCCCTACTACATTGCCTCGCTCAACATCGAGCATGAGTTCTACGACAAGATGGGCGAATATCTGCCCTTCGAGGGCATTTGTTTCGCAGACACACTGGAACTCGCTAAAGGCCAGCAAATGTCTATGTTCGTCGAAGAAAACACCGAGCGAGTGCAACGCGAAAAAGATGCGCAAATTATGGTGGTCATCGGAAATCCGCCCTATAACGTGGGTCAGAGAAGCGAGAATGATAATAACAAGAACCGCCGATATAAGATCATTGACGAGCGCGTTCGCGAAACCTATGCGAAGGACTCAAAGGCCTCCAATAAAAATGCTCTGGGAGATGTGTACGTGAAGTTCTTTCGTTGGGCGGTGGATCGCTTACAGGGACGAGATGGTGTGGTCTGCTTTGTCTCAAACAACTCCTTTGTTGAGCAAATCGCATTCGATGGGATGCGCAAGCATCTGCTGGAAGATTTTACCCAGGTCTACCACGTCGATTTACATGGCAATGTGCGCGTCAACCCCAAGCTTTCAGGCACCGCACATAATGTCTTCGGGATTCAATTAGGAGTGGGAATTACCATAGCTATCCGCTCTTCTCAACATCAGGTGAGACAGGTCTTTTACCATCGTGTACCCGAATTCTGGCGCAAGACAGAGAAGCTTGCTTTTCTGCGCAAGATGCGAAGCCTCAAAAGTATTGAGTGGGAAACGCTCCAGCCTGATAAGGACTTTACCTGGATAACAGAGGGGATGCATCCTGATTTTCGGTCCTATTTGCCTTTCGGGACGAAAGAAACCAAATCAAAGCGAGTTGCGGAACCAACGACAATATTTCTCAATTATGGTGGTGGAGTCAAAACGAATCGAGACGAGTGGGTATATGACTTTAGGAAAAGTAAGCTGGAAAGCAAGATCAAACGCTTTATAGGTACCTATAACAGTGAGTTTGACCGGTGGCGTAGGCGCGGCAGCGATGGAACAACCATTGATAACTTTGTCATGTATGATGATACGAAAATTAAGTGGAGCGGGACCCTCAAGTCATATCTTGAACGTAGCCAATCTCTGGGGTTCTCTCAGGATAAGATTCGTCAAGCTCTTTACCGCCCATTTTGCAAACAGTGGTTATATTTTGAACGTGGGTTGGTAGAAAGAGTTTATCAGTTTCCCCAAATTTTCCCTCTCCCTCATGCTGAAGTTGAGAACACAACCATATGTGTAACAGGTATAGGTGCAGATCATCAGACTTTTCTTGCTGCTAACAGTATCGTTGATACGAAATGTGGCATAAACGGTAACTCAGCAACTCAGTGTTTTCCTTACTACACCTACGTTGAGGATGGCAGCAACCGGTGCGAGAACATCACCGATTGGGCGCGGGCGCAATTCCAGACAAAGTATGGCTCCGGGGTGACGAAGTGGGACATCTTCCACTACGTCTATGCTCTGCTGCATCACCCACAGTATCGCGAACGCTACGCCGAAAACCTCAAACACGACCTGCCCCATATCCCCTTGCTTCATAACACTGAAGCTTTCCAGACCTGCGCACATGTTGGCAAGCAGTTGATGGAGCTACACCTGAAGTATGAACAGGCCAAAGAATATCCCTTGCAATGGATGGAAAACCAGGAGATGCCATTCTCGTGGCGCGTGGAGAAGATGCGTCTGACGCCGGATCGTTGCGCCCTGGTAGTCAACGAGAGCTTGACGCTTTCAGGTATCCCACAGGAGTGCTTTGCCTATCGCCTGGGCAACCGCTCGGCGCTTGAATGGGTCATCGACCAGTACCAGGTGAGCCAGGAGAAGCGCAGCGGCATTGTGAGCGACCCTAACACCCCGGAGGACGAAGAATATATTGTGCGCCTAGTCGGGAAAGTCATCACGGTGAGTGTGGAGACCGTACGACTTGTCAACGAGCTGGCACAGGCAGTCATACAAGAGGACTGGTTGAGCGAGACTTACTAGCTATTTAGCCTCAGAATTGATAACCTACTTTTCTCAGAAAATATATAAATCTTTATTGTTGACGATGAGAGGACACGTGAGCGGCGAGAATCCGCATATCTTTCGTAAACGATGAAATAATGATATACAGACCGTCATACGCTCTATGGTGCTGATAGACTATACCCAATCAATTTTTTGTTTTATAAACCGTAATCGGGATTTGACCCGGTTTGCACGAACTTGCTCTGGTCCTTCTACCCGTTCATAAATCACTATTGCCCGTTTCAATAGTTGTTCCATATCAGCATCTTTCTTTTGGAGATAGTGGTTAAATGCTAAGTTTTCGAGACTTTGTGCAACCTCAAGATGTTCAGGTCCAAACAACGCCTCTTGAATACTTAGTATTCGTTTAAGGAGGGGCTCAGCCAAATTATATTTTTTTTGACTGTGGTAGCAATTCACCAAATTAGAAAGATTCTGTACTACAGAGGGATGTTGCATGCCAAGAAATTGCTCTAATATATCTTGTGCCCTCTTATAAAGTGCCTCCGCATCTGCCTGTTTTCCTTGGTCACTACATATTACTGCCAGGGCATTGAGACTAAAGGCCACATCAAGGTGACTTGCTCCCAACTCCTGCTGGCGAATTCTCAGAGCCTCGTTACAGAAATGCTCAGCCTGCGAATACTTCTTCTGAGCGCGGTAGACTGATGCCAGTTCATGAAGGCAATAAGCTACTTCCGGGTGATCTGCTCCTAACATTTGCCTCCGCATATTTAGAGCTTTCTTAAAAGATGACTCTGCTTTTCCATATTGTCTTTGAAATCGATAAATCACACCTAGATAGGTGAGGGAATAAGCAAGATCAAAGGGATTTGGTACCGGTTGACTTTCTCGGATTTTCAGAGACCTCATTACCAACTTCTCAGCTTCTATATAGTTCTTTTGATGAAAGCGCAGCCTTGCCAGAATGCTGAGGCTATCACTGACCAAGCAATGTTCTAGCCCTAATGCTTGCTCACCAATTACTAAAGCTCGTTGCGCGTACTGCTCTGCTTGTCTGTAATTTCCTCGACATTCATGTAACATGCCTAAATCATTGAGGAGGATAATCCAATCTGCCTGGTCCTGTTGTAATATTTTATCGTAGATGGCCAATGCTCTCTCAAAATAAACTTGCGCATCATCATAAGTATCTATTTGCATTAAAAAAAGTCCCTCTGCTATACACAATTGTGCAGCAGACTTATCATTGCGCTGTTTAGCCAAATCAGTTATAGTCCGAAGGTGTGGGTGTAAGGCAAAAATTTGCTTCGGATAACCTAGTGGACCCACATAGTTAGCCACCTCGATCATCAACTGCCCCACCTCCGTTTGTGCCTCTGTATCAGTTTGCCCTCTCAGGATTTTCGCAAATTCCGCGATTAGTCGATGTAGGCGTAATGCCCCGTCCTCCAGAATATCCAACAGGCCAAATGCGATAAGCCTCTCCAAGGCATTCTCGAATAGTTCGATAGTTGAGTTATCATTGAACTCTCCAAGCGTTCTTAGCAAGATTTCACGTGGAATGGGGACATTAGGTGTAAAGAAACCAGCTCTCACTAACAGTCTGGTTGCCTGTACGTCAATCAAGTCTTCAGTTTCTAATTGCTCATAAGCCAATAAAAATGTTTTTTCCACGTGTGATATATGTTTGGTGATCGGCGTTAAATCTTCAGTTCGTAGTGATGAATGTTGCAGAGGTGTTTCTTGACGCAACCGGACAAGATAAGCTGCTGGTATACCCAGTCCGCTGTAACGATAACGTTTGAGATAACTACCCGCTAAATGCAACGCTAGAGGCAGGTCACCTAACTCATCAGCAATAGCATCAAGATCGGGGTCGTCAACTGCCAAGTCTTCACGGTATTTACTGAGTAGGACTCTACTCTCTCCCCTTTCCAAGCAGTCCAGAGGTAAGACTTTTATTCCCAGTTCTGAAGACCAATGTGGACGAAGGCTCGTAATAAGTACTCGACACCCACCAGTAAGAGGTCGCCACTGGTCAAATAACTGCTCATCTTCACATCCGTCCAATATCAACAAACGCGGAATGGGAGACTGCCAAGCTAAGCGTACCAAGCGCACCTTATCATCAAACGAAAAATTATCTACGTTGAGGTACTTCTCCAAACCGACCATATTTATACAGTCGGCTATTTCATTGGGTACAGTCTTCGCGTTAGCAAAGCTCAGCCAGAAAACGCCCCCAGCAAAATACTGTCCATAGCGATGCACGAACTCACTAACAAGTTGAGTCTTCCCTATACCTCCCATACCTGTTGCTGCCACGGTTTCTAATTGACCAATAACCACAGAATTGTTACCTTTAACTGCGGCTGCCAATGCTCGCAAGCTACCCTTACGACCGACAAAATGGGGGTTGGGTCTATATCTTATATGGGAATCAGGAGGTAACGGGGCAACTTCAGGAATAATATCAAGCGGCAACTCGCTAAGCTTTAGCTGTGCCAATGTCAGAGTATCAGTATCCTCTGGACACGGTAAAATATCCCGATAGATGTTGATAGTCTCAGCGTTGAACTGAGAGAAAACATGTTGATTCCGTTGGTCAAAGTTTGTCATGAGAAGAGTTTATGGGCTACATCAATAGCACCTGTTAGAGCAGTTAGGAGTCCACTTACTGCAGTGATATTTTCGATCAGAGATTTTGCCGTATTTAGATAATCCAGGATGGTTTTTTTGTCGGAATCAGGTTTCTTGATTTGCTGAACAGCTTTGGTCACCTGATATTCAGCATCAATAGCCGTCTCTTCGCTGATAATACCACTATCTTTCGCTTGGATAAAACCCCTTTTGAGCGCCTCTAATTCAGCAATTAGATCTACAGAGTTCTGTATATTGCCAAAGTTGATATCACGACCAGCATTATACTGGTTACTAACCATCTGCCCACGCATGTCAAAACTGGCCACAAATTTCTCCTAACGTTCCTTATTTCGTCAACATTCTGCATACATGAAACTGAGAAAGCATAGTGGTCGAGGTCGATGAATTTATTCTTCTACGTTTCTGTCAGTACATATCTACAGCTTTTGCTTTCCCAAGTGTCTATTTGAAATAGTAGCCTCAATTATAACACAGCAAATCAAGATTATGATGTGGTAAATGGAGTCTCAGGGTTTCAGGCCACTTGCGTTATGCTGATGTAAAACCGGACGGCGAAAGCCTTCTCTGTGTTGCCAGGAACATATTCAGTCCTGTTCTTGATCCGCAAAAGTGGGAATGGCCTGAAACCCTGAGTCTCCTTTGAACCAAGTAACTCTAAAACGTCACCAGGCCCTTACAGCCAGCGATTTTGGGCGGGTATGTGGAGAGAGGGGTATCAGATTACCTACCCTACAAAAAATCGCTCACTGGAGATCAATAATCACAATTGGCTCAGGGTGTGATAGTGCCTCTCAAGCGCATTGGTGACTCCTGGCCTGACAGTAAAAATGACAGCAACGAAACTGAATGCATGTGAATAAATTTGAACCAATGGAAACAAATAAGGGATTGCACGATTGTTGTGCAATCCCTCTCAAACGGCCTGGGTGTGGGTTTGAGCAAACCATAAGCCGAATTCTGTCCCTGTGGATTCTCACGAACCCACAGGGGGCAATCATCTATCCAGGACGCCTGTTGGTAAAGTCAACGAGAATTTGGCGCTGGCAGCATCCCGTCGGAGTGCTTTGCCTATCGCCTGTGTAACCGCTCGGTGCTGGAATGGTCGATCGACCAGTACGAGGTGGGCGAGGAGAAACTCGGCGGGATTATGAACGATCCCAATAACCCGAAGGACAAAGAAATATATTATGCGCCTGGTCGGGAAAGCAATCACAGTCGGTATGGAGACAGTACAGCTTATCAACGAGCTGGCCCGGGCCGTCACGCGAGAGGACTGGATGAACTGGCCTCCAGTTCAAGCACGCTAAAGGCATCACCAGGCCCTTACAGTCAGCGATTTTAGGCGCGTATGTGGATTGCCATATCAAACACGGCGCGAAACGGACATCCCGACGAACCGGACAGCACTATAGCGTGTACTTACAGGCAGCGCACGCCAACCATGATCTTGGCAATCCAAACCCTATCTTGCTCTGCTTGTGTCCGACCTGTCACGGCAAGTACGATTATCGTCATCGTGAACGAGAAAAGCGCATTGCCTTAGAACACATGAGACATCAGATGCTATTAGCCGCTCGATAAGCGAACACCTGCAACGCGAATTTTTTGGCCTGGGAGTAGGCAGTGTGGTATCCCCACTTTTAGCAGACTTCCAGGCCGTTCTTTTTTTCACTTCCCTACTCTTGCCACTTTTGATGTTTTGAGAATGAACGACGCTATATGGCCGGTCAGTCAGTTGATGAGGGGAAGAGACCGCCTGGCAAGGCAGGAAGTCGAATGCTTTTGTCAGCACGCCTCCCACTTGCTCCTGGCTGGACGAGTCAACGTCCTGGCCAGCGCCGCCTCACCCAGGGCTTCACCAGTTACTCGTTGGCTCGTTGCTCGGCCTTGCGCACGCGGCGACTGAGAACGGCCAGCAGGTCAAGCCCGACATCGGGGTCACGGCGGAGGATAGTGCGCATGATAATGCGGAAGTCCCAAAACGGCACCACGAGCACGGTGACCTCATCTACCGCCGTTACAGTAGCAGAGCGGGGCAGATCATCCAGCAGCGCCATCTCGCCAATTACATCCCCCGCCCCTGCCGTCCCCAGTACTTCCTCCGCTCCATCAGGGCTGTTTGCCCGGGTGATGCGCACTGTCCCTTTGGTGAGAATAAACAGCCCTAACCCTTTTTCGCCTTGAGAGATCAGCACCGAGCCTGGGCTATACTTGCCCTCCCGAAAACATGTTGCCACTTCCTTTAACTCCTGCTTACGGAGGCCGGAAAAGAGGTCGACACGCGCTAAGGTATCCTCGAACATGGCTTGGAAACTCCTTTTTCGTTGAGTACTATGAGAGAGATCAGAAAGGTAGGGTCTACTGAACTTATTTTATCACAGAGGTGTCATTTGTCAGGATATTCGCGCGGTCTGCCAAATACTCTGCCACGATGCCAAGCGCCCTCAGCGGACTGGCTTTGCCACCAAGTAGTGGCTTACATGAGAAGGATAGCCCTACAAAAGTGGAGCAAGGTCATCGACAGCCTGACCCGGCGCATGATACACTGAAATGTGAAACCTGCTCAAATGCTATACCATGAACGATACTCAAGAGGATCTGATGACACAGAGCTATCTTTCTCCTGAAGAAGACGAGAAGCAAAATCCGCCAGATTCTAGATCGGCCCATTCAAGGGAGAGATCTGGACGACGTGATTTACCAGCGGGTACTGTCACACTGCTGTTTACCGATATTGAGGGATCGACACATCTGCTTCAGCAATTAGGGAATCGCTATACCAATGTCTTGACGGAGTACAGGCATCTCCAACGAGCGATCTTCCGCGAGTATCATGGGTACGAGGTGGACACACAGGGAGATGCATTTTTCACCGCCTTCGCACGAACGAGAGATGCTGTGGCTGCGGCAGTTGCCACCCAGCGTACCTTAGCGAGGCATTCATGGGGAGAGGGGATCACCATACGAGTACGTATAGGCATTCATACCGGTGAACCGGAGTTGGCTGCCGAAGGATACGTCGGCATCGATATCCATTTCGCTGCACGGCTGATGAATGCTGGTCATGGTGGGCAGGTCCTGCTCTCCCAAACAACTCGCGATCTTATCATACACAACCTACCAGACGACGTCACTATCCGCGATCTAGGGGAACACCGTCTCAAGGATCTCTCATATCCTCAACACCTTTTTCAACTTGTTATTGCCAATCTCCCCTTTGATTTTCCAAAACTCAGCACGCTGGATACGTATGCGAATAATCTTCCTGTATACCCGTCACCGCTCATTGGACGCAAGAACGAACTAGCAAGCATTCTCCACCTGATGCGACAGCAGGATGTACGATTGCTTGCACTCACTGGCATAGGAGGAGTAGGCAAAACTCGGCTAGGAGTCCAGACAGCAGCAGAACTAAGCGATGAATGTGCTGATGGAGTCTTTTTTGTGTCTCTGGCACCCATTCGTGACTTTGCACTCGTTATGCCTACCATTGCGCAGGCACTTGGTGTACGAGATGAAACGAATCAACCCATGCTAGAACGCCTGAAAGAAGAGGTCCGGCAGAAACAGATCTTACTGTTGCTGGACAACTTTGAGCAAGTAATAGCAGCGGCCCCCTCTGTAGCAGACCTGCTTGCAGCTTGTCCAAAGCTGAGGGTCCTGGTCACTAGCCGTGAAACCTTGCATCTTCAGATAGAGCACGAGTTTAGAGTACCGCCACTGCCACAGCCTGACTTTGCACAGGTAGCAGATCTGGCAGCACTCTCAAAGAACGAGGCCGTGGAACTCTTCGTCAAACGGGCACAAGGAGTCAGACCTGACTTCTGCCTGACCGCTGCAAACGCGCAAGCTATTGCCGAAATTTGCGCTCGCCTCGATGGGTTACCACTGGCGATAGAACTAGCAGCAGCACGCAGTAAACTCCTCTCTCCGCAGGCCCTGCTCGCACGACTCGGAAACCGTTTGAACGTCCTGACGAGCGGAACGCAAGATATACCGGAAAGACAGCAAACTCTGCGCAACACGCTTGAGTGGAGCTACCACTTGCTCGGCTCCCAACAACAACAGCTCTTTCGCCTGCTATCCGTATTCGTCGGTGGTGGTACGTTGGAGGCGATTGAAGCGATCAGTGCTGCTCTAAAAATGAGCGAAGGAGGAGCACTGGATGGAGCAGCATCACTGATAGATAAAAGCCTCCTTCAAGCCGTAGGACAAGAAGAAGAGACGCGGTTTTTCATGCTAGAGACCATCCGTGAGTATGGGATACAAGCACTTAGCAACGGCGAGGAAGCAGAAAAGGTTCGACAAGCGCATGCCGAGTACTATCTCTCGCTGGCAGAGCAGGCATATCAAGAATTTGACGGAGTCCAACAGAGCGAATGGCTCAAACGGCTCGAACGCGAGCAGGACAATGTACGAGCAGCTTTATCATGGCTGTTAGAGCCAGGAAGAACTACTAAAGGCGCTCGCTACGTAGAAATGGCGCTGCGTTTGAGTACCGTGCTCTGGCCATTCTGGGGGCTGCGTGGGAATTACAGCGAAGCTCGTAGCTTCCTGGAACAGGCAATTGCGATAAGTGAAGGAGCGGGGGCCTCGATACGAGCAAAAGCACTCTACTACGCAGCTAGAATAGCTCATACACAGGGCAATAACGAGCGAGCAGAACAGCTTTGCAAAGAGAGCCTGGCGCTGTACCAGGAGCTTCATGACGCCACGGGAATGGCGCTAGCACTGCATCACCTGGCAGATATCGCCTGGACGAGAGGAGACCTTGAAACGGCACGTGTTCAGGGAGAAGAAGCCTTTGAGATCTTTAGCAAAATGAATGACATCGCTAGTGTCGCCTTCATGCAACTACATCTGGCTACCCTCGCCATCGATCAGGGAGACTACACGAAGGGGTGTAGTCTGCTTGAAGAGAACCTGAAGATATGCCGGGGGCTTCACGACAAGAATGGGATTGCTGAGGCAGTAACGAATTTAGCCAGAGCACACTTCCTGGCGGGAGATCTCACTCAAGTACGGCCATTTCTTGAGGAAGGCTATGCGCTCTTCAATGAAATGGGAGACAAGGAAAGCATAGCTTACTGCTTCTGCCAATTTGGTCTCCTCGCTCTTAGCCAGGATGACCTGCTAGAAGCACGCTTGAAGATTGAAGCAGCGGTCGAACTCTTTAAGGAGATGGGCCAGCAGCACGGGACAACTACTTCTCTCTCCTTTCTGGCAAAGGTGGCAACCAGGCAGAGTAGTCTCAAAGAAGCACGGAAGCTGTACGAAGAGAGCCTGACTGTAGCGAGAGCATCCGAGAACAGATTGAGCATTGCCATAAGTCTGGAAGGGCTAGCGAGCGTGATTGCAGGAGAGACGTCGCCTGGAGAGGGCTCACAGGAGAACATGTGGGCTGCGCGGCTCTGGGGCTGTGCAGAGCAGCTCCGTGAGGGAATGGGAACCCCTCTCTCACCTTTTGAGAGAATTTTCTACAACGACGCAATAGGTGCAGTACGCGGCACATTAGGCGAGAAGACTTTTATCTCAGCACGGGCAGAGGGACGAGCGATGACACCTGAGCAAGCCGTCGCAGGGTTTAACAGAGATCTACCGGTATAATTAAAATCCTGCCTGCACCCCGGGTTTTGTCAGCGAGAGTGGTTTTGACCTGCTGAATATAATCTACCGCGCCCTGGCCATACCAGCTACCGCTAAACCACTGGCCCAGGCAGCCCCAGATATCGCCCGCGTGGTAAGAAGGATAGTCGGGAAGAGGGGGAGTATCGCTTAAATAAGTGGTATAGCCTTCGTAGCAGGAGCGAATAGCACTATAGACATACTCAGCATTAAAGGCTGTATCATCGCGGCTTCTGGGCTATTCGCTCTTATTGTAGTATTTGATCTGGAGGGAGTGGCATAAGTGAGAAGGAATTGGTAGACTGTGAGGACCAATTCCTACAGAGGAACATGATGAGCATTCAATGGTGGCCATCACCCTTCATTGTCCCCACTGTGACAGCGAGGCCCTGGTTCGCGATGGTCATGCCCCCAACGGGAAACAGAAATACCGCTGCCATAGGTGTGGACGTCGGAGCCGTGAAAACCCCACCCCACTGCCTATCTATCAGTTCGCCGCGTAGAGATCTTGCAGGCTTATCAAGAACGAAGCAGTCTACGTGGTCTCGTCCGCACATTTGGGCGTCTCTCGTACAACGCTATCGAGTATCTGGGATGCACGCTAGTAGTGAACCAAAGCTGGCCGCTGGTAGGTATTCCAAAAGAAGGCCAGCGAATGTATTTGGTAGGTATCATTCGCTACCTTACCACTGGTTGAATCTGTCGGCAGGCTGCGCCAGGGAGACTTCGAGAAGTCTTTCCCTATGCCTCTTTAAGTGGATGTCGATCTTCTGCGATGCCGAGCGCCTCACTGATCTCTCTGAGCACGGCCTCTTCGGCCTCATTGATCTTGGACCCTCCGCCTCCCTCTCGCGCTGCATTGGCCACCTGTGCGCCAATGTGCAACACCACGAGCCTATATTCCACCATCTCTTGCTTAGAAGCTGTATGTTTGAGGAGTTCAATCGCCTCTCGGCAGGCGGAGAGCAGCTCGGCCTTGAGGTGGATGAAGTCAACACCAGATCGTGCGCTCTGATGATCGGGCTGCTTGCCCAATCCCTGACGCAGCCCGTCTGCGAGCAGGACCTGGAGTAATGTGTTCGATGCATACCGCTTGCGAGCTGTAATGGCAGCGTCCAGGATAGCACCGTATTCCAGCACAGTTCCGATAGTACCGCTGTCTACCGCCTCTGCGATGGTTGGCCCCACGCTCAGAAGGGGTTTTTGGAGCAGTTCCCATTCCTGTGATGTGTAGTTGGACCTGGTCGTCATCGTGGATATCCTTTCATTCCCTCAAGCTGTCAGTTATTGAGCCACGAGCAGCTGCCGCGTCTCGCGCTCTTTTCCTTGACAAATCAGGGAGAGTGCGGGTACAGCATCTTCAATGGTAAACCATTCCCGTTTCGCTGGAAGATACGTATGCATCAGTATATCTTGTACAGCGAGGAAATATCCAGGCGGGTCAGTTTCGCAGGCCAGGAACTGCTGATGGCCTCTCCTGATTTTACTCTCGACCATCTCGCAAATTGAACTTCTAGATTGTCACCCCACTCTTACATTCAACAATTTTGAGAGGGGATAGGGAAGGAGTGATATCAGAATACCCATATTGGAAAAATCGCTGCCTGTACAGCCGAAAATACCCCTCTACTAGAGACGAAAGCTGTGGCGAAGCCGATGGAGCTCTCTCAAATTTGACAGCGAATCTGACAGCTATACGGGTGAATAAATCTTAACTGTTCTGAATTGATTTGAACCGGGAAATGCTCTCTTGCAAGGAGAGAAGTGGTTTGAGGCGGTTCAGACCACTTGGGGAAAGCGGCGAAAAAGGGGGTATGGAGAACAGGCAGTTCTCCATACGAATCCTCTAACTATTTTCAGTATTTTCCTTAGTATTGTCACCCTCAGTAGCAGAAGAAACGGCCACTTCTACCGGAGTCTGAGCCGCTTCGGTTACAACTGGGGCCTCATCGGAAGCTGGTTTAGAATCCTCGGCTACAGCGGCATCTGCAACGGTTTGGCTCGTTTCACTGGCCTGGCTGGTTTCACCAGTTTCACTAGCCTCACTAGTTTCACTAACCTGGCTGGTTTCGGCCTGACCGGCTTCACTGGTTTCGCCAGTTTCGGCTTGCTGCTTTGAAGCTTCCTGGCTGTTTTTCGCCGCCAGTTCCTCGGCATGCAGAGCCGGATCGTTGAACTGTGGCAGGTTCATTTCCAGGCGTATCGCTTTAATAGCCTGGTAGACCTCGCCAGCCTTCAATCCGAGTTCCTCGGCGATCTTCTTATGGATGCCAATAACAGGTACGGGCAGATAGGGTTCGTAGACGGCCTTAATTTTCTCCAGTTCTTCGCTGTCACCCTTGTAAGTCTGCACTTCCCACCAGCTTGGGATCTGATTTCGCTCGCGGAACTCCTGGATAACCTTCTTAACAGCCTTCTTAGGTATCGAGAGTTCCTTGGAAATCTGCGTGCGAATGCCGTCGAATTCCTGTGGCGTTGCCAGTTCCTGGTAGCGCGCCTCAATCTGCGCAACCTGCTCCGGCGTTGGCACAAATGGGGTGGGAGGCGGAATCTTCTCGCGCTTGGGTTTGGGCGGAGTTGACGGCTTCTTCTCCTTTAGCGGTTTGGGGCCTTTTCTCCCGTCGGGACGCTGTTCACCGGGTCCGCCAGGACGCTGGCCCTGGGGGCCGCGACCAAAACCGCCTTCCATTGGCTGGCGCGGACGATATCCGGGCGTATCTAATGTGCCAGGACCACCTACGCGATAGCCACCGGGGCCGCGATTGCCGCCAGGGCCACGCTCATCGCGATCTCGGTAGCCTCCGGGTCCGCGATCACGATTGCCGCCAGGGCCAGGACCGCGCTCGTCACGGTCGCGGTAGCCTCCAGGGCCGCGATACCCGCCAGGGCCACGCTCATCCCGGTCACGATAGCCGCCGGGGCCGCGATTGCCGAATGGCTCCTGGCCGCCGCGCGTATCCCGTGTATCCCGCGGAGCAGGGGAGGAAGGCAACTTTGGACGTGATGGTTGGTCTGGTTGCCCTACTTTTACATCGCTGACCTCATCAAACCAGTGGCTGGTTCCAGATGCTGGTTTAGGCGGCGGGGGCACCGCCGGGCGTGTGGGAAACCCTGTTCCCGGAGTTTTGTTCACTGTTGGCGGCGCGTTCTTCGCTGCCAACTTCTCTTTTCTGGCCTTCTGCACACAATCGGGGCAAGTTACTTCTTTCGCATTTGCCGACTGAAACCACTTGCCGCAGGTGGTGCAGCGCATCTTAATCTTGCTCATGCGCAAACTCCCCTGTCTATTGGATGATGCCAAAGATCATCCTTTTACTAGAAACTGACATGCCTGTCAAAGTGTCGGAATGCGTTATCCATTGTAACGCCTCTTGAGGGTCTTTGTCTACCCCACGTTCGAATGGGCTAAATGCTTCCAAGAAGATCATGCGGCATGTGCCTGGGACTGAACTTGAGAGGTATCTGGTACAAAACGTCTCAATTCTTCTGTTTGTCATTGTTTTTCGCCGCGCTTTTAGGATATAATTGCTTCTGAACCACTGTGCAATTGTGGTCTCAAGGTGCATGAAGCTTAAGAAGGAGAATCTCTATGATGCATAACATTGCTGCCCCAATCGTGCAGCGCAATTGGTGGATCATGGCGCTGAGAGGACTCTTCGCCGTCATCTTTGGTCTCATTGCACTCGTGGCTCCTGGTATTGCCCTGCTCGCCTTCATCTACGTGTTCGCAGCCTATGCACTTGTCGATGGCGGCATTGCCGTCATCACCGCGATACAGGAACGCGAGCTCCTCTATCGCTGGGGATGGATCCTGTTTGAGGGAATCCTGAGTATTCTCGTCGGGATTATTGCCTTTGCCAATCCAGCCTTAACCGCCCTGGCGCTGCTCTACATCATTGCTGCCTGGGCCATCGTGACGGGCATTATGGAGATCGTGGCGGCTTTCGCCATCCGTGAGTTTGTCTCCCGGGAGTGGGTTCTCGCCTTGGCCGGCATTGTCTCCGTTGCGTTCGGGATTCTTCTTTTCTTCTTTCCAGGTGCTGGCATCTTATCAATTCTCTGGTTGGTTGGCATCTACGGGATCGCGTTCGGTCTCCTGTTCATCGTGCGCGCCTTCCAACTCCGGTCCTGGGCATCATCGGTCACAGTCTAAATGCTTCCACCTTTCTTTTCCCTGAGTGTCTGAGATCTCCTCACCCCTTACCTGGAAGCATTTAGGCTTTAAATGACCCAGATTTTATTGGCAAGTAAGCCATGAGCTGGTTTGGATGTGTGCGATGGTGGCTCATGGCTTGCCATTTAACGGAAGTGCCGAAGGGGGATACGGCCGGGCTTGTTTTTGAACGCTCCTGACCGTCCTCCCTGCAGCTCCTAGAGCGGCTTCACGTCCAACATGTTTTTGAATGTTCGCAGGCGATTGTCAGCGTTTCCTCTACTCGAAACCAAAGATGCGAGGACGAAACCTACAAGCAAGTACTTATGGTCGCTATTATTGCGTTTCCCGCTAGAAAGACTCCTTACAGTCGAGGATGGCAGTATGCAGATTGATGCAATGGTACCTTCTTTCAGAATGTCATCCTAATTTCAAATGGGTTTCTGCTTAATATAAGCAAGCAGGTAAAGTAAGATTAACGCATTTTTAATGCTTCTTCTTGCTTTTTTGTTTCACTTTTGTCGAAACTGTATTATATTGCTCTAAGATTCTGATGACTTTGTGATGGTTAGAGTCAAATAGATTTTTATAGATTTTTAATGCTCTGCTGTATAAAGCTTTTGCTTTCGGATAGTTACCTTGAATTTGATAAATTTGAGCCATACTAACAAGGAAATCCGCCGTGAAAGGATGCTCTTGGTTGAAAATAAGTTCAAGGATGGTTACAGCCTTCTCCAAATTCTGAATTGCGAAAACATATTTCTTCTGCTTAAATTGGAGGAATGCTATACCCTCAAGAGCTATGGCAATTTGTTCATGCTGCTTTCCTAAAATCGCCTCTAAAATTTCTAACGCTTCTCTACTAAGTAATAAGGCATGAGCAAACTTTCCTCTCACGCTATAGATTCTTACAAGATCATCAAGAGTATCTGCGACAGCAGGATGATCTGCACCTAGTACTAGTTTGTGGTGCGAAATGGCTTGAGACAGCCTGGGAAGGGGATTTATAGCAAGCAAGCATAGAGAACAGATGAGATTTTCTCAATGACGAGTTTTACGCCCCCTTCCCCAGAGCAATACGGCGCAGATTGCTGGCCAGGACGCCCAGACCGAGCCACCGTTCCATCCCGTCCTGCCCGTGATAGCGGCTTTTGCGCCAGCCGAAGTCCCGCCTCAAGCTGGCAATCCTCCCCTCGATGCCCGCACGCCAGCGATAGCCACGCCTGAAGCTTCGCGTGCGTTCCAGAGCCTGACGTTCCTGCGAGACGGGACCTGCCGCTGGGATCGCCACCCGTTTGACTCCCGCGGCTACAAGTCGTGACTCCGTCTCGGCTGAATGGACCCCCCGGTCGCCTGCCACCAGGCGGGGCGGATGCGCAAAGAGCGCCTGGTGATGCGCCACGGCTTCCAGCGCCTGCCCATGCTCATTGGGGTGCTCCAGGATCTGATAACGCGTCACGATGCCGCCCTCCACTTCATCCAGGATGACCTGCCGACCAAATTCGACCAGCGCGCCGCCTTTATGGCGCGGGATGGCGCGGGTATGCGGCTCAAAGAGGCTCAGCACTTTCTGCTCGGAGGCCACCTTCTTACCTTCCAGCACCCGGCTACGCGTCTGGGCGATGACCCGCTCCACCAGGGAGAGCACCTGCTGGGCTTGCTCGAGCAAACGGTGGGCCTGCTGCTGGCTCTGCTGGCCCAGGATCGCGACCACCCGCCTGCTTTGCTGCACCATCTGCTCCGCGCTCTGGATCAGCTTCTGATAGAGTGCCTTCTGCTGTGCCTCTTTGTCTTCTCCTTTGCGCCGCAACTGCCGATGCAGGGTTTGGGCCACTCGCCGTGCCGTGCGCAGCCGCGAGCGACAAAGCTGCTGCACATTGGACACCTGGTCTTGGATCAAGCCCCTGGCCCGCTGGACGAAACGGGAGAGCACGCGCACACTGTCCACTAACAAGCCACTGTCGGTCGGGTGATGAATGTTCGTCTGCACACAGGTGGCATCCAGCCTCAACTTGCGCCCCTTCGTGACCCTGGCCTGCATCGCCAGTTGCACCACGCGATCATTGAGAGCATGCAGGGTCTCAGGCTGCAAGGTATTGGCCCAACGAATGAGCGTGGTGTCGTCAGGGACCGGAGCCCAGTACAAGCGGCAGAACCAGCGCAGGATCAGGTTCTGGTCCACCTGCTCTTCAGTGTCTTGATAACTCCACTGATGCAGGTGCTTGACGATGAGCAGGCGTAAGAGCACTTCCACCGGGGTGGAGTGCCGCCCATGTACCAGCGTCCAGCGGTACCGCTTCCCGAAGTCGCTACGGATCTGCTGGTACAACGTGTCATCGTCGAGCAACTGGTCCAGTTCTTTGAGCACTGGATCGACGCGTTGTGCCATCTGAGGCACTCGCGCAAACACATCTTCTGCTTCATAGCGGTCGACAAGCATCCTGCCTTCCTCCTTCATGCTGTTCGTGCGTGTTTTCTCCTCTCCTTTTTACACGTTGCTTGCTCTGAAAGGGCTTCACAGGCTCATTTCGCACCGCAAACTAGTACTACAGCCCCAGTTATGCAAGCGCAGAACAGGTGAAGCGGCTTCCTAAGCCACATCGCCGAAAAATAGACATGTGATGTCAATGCGCTTCAGAAGCCATCTGACATCAAAAATGGGACTGTAGTACTAGGGCCTGTTTACGAATCTCTAATGCTTGTAAGTGGTAGGACTCAGCTAGCTTATACTGTGCTTGCTCACGGTAGGTGATTCCTAAATTATTCAGACTAAGAGCAACATCAGGATGATTATTTCCCAAAGTTCGTCTACGGATCTCCAAAGCCTCAAGAAGAAGTGCTATTCCCTTCACATCCTTGCCTTGTCTACTATAAAGAGTTGCAAGATCATTAAGGCTTTCTGCAATGGCGGGATGGTCTAATCCCAGTGTCCTTTTTCGAATCTCTAAAGCTTGTTGATAAAGAGGTTCTGCTTGGTAATATTGACCTAAATGTTGATATAACCTTGCGAGATTGTTCATGCTAAGGGCAACCTCATAATGATCTATTCCCCATAATTGTTTTCGAATCTCCAATGCCTGTTGGCAGAAAGGAACAGCTTGCAAATACTTTGCTTGAATGCGGTAAAGTTCCGCCAGGTTATTGAGGCTTTCTGCAATTTCGGGATGATCGGTTTCAAATAACTCCTTGCGTGTGGTTAGTGCTTTGTGCAATAGCAGTTCAGCCTCATTATAGTTCGCGCGTTGATATAAGTAGTACCCAGCAACATTGAGCAATCGCGCGGCTTCTGCGAATCTCATTTCCCATTGTTCAATAAGGTCTACACAAATTAATGCATGCGGAAGATATTGTTGACACTCTACCCACGTATTGAATTCGACTCGAGGAAATACCTGATTCACCGCTTTTACAGTTCTTTCAGCCCATTTTTGTTGAGTTTCTGTGTTCATTCTTTCTTTAAGAATTACTTGCTCTAAGCGGTGAATCGATAGTGTTTGAGAATCAGGAGTACGGTGTACTAAGGAATACCTACGAAGATCTCTGATTGCCAGATTCAGTTCAAGTGGATTAGTAGCAATAGATCGAATATTTGTACTAAGATGAGGTGATCCAATAGTAATAATTTCTTCAGGTATTGCATCGGGATGGAGAAATGCAAAGAATCTGAGAAGATCAGCAGCTTGCGGATTTGTCTGCTCAATTTGTTCGAAAGAAAGAGACCAGGTAGTAGCTACGGATTTCGTTTGATCAGAATCTAGGTTGCTTTGCCATTTGAGAAGGGTTGTCTGTTGGTTTTGATAAAGATCGATATACTCTGCTAGACCACATCCCATTTCATCTATATAAGCTCCAGCTTGCTCAAGTGCAAGGGGAAGGCCAGCCATGATCTGAGAAATTTTTTTTGCATTGTTATAATCAGTATCAGATACCGAATTTTGTGGTGTGTCTTGTTTAAGAATATTAATTCTCTGAAGGAGGAAGAACGCCCCTTCTTCATCTTTCATGAGATCGATATCGACGGGTTGAGCTAGTTTACCCCAAATTGGAGTACGAGATGTGAGAAGGATATGCCCCTTTGGAGCTTGGGGAATAACGTTTTTAACCATCCCCACATTGTCTGCATTGTCAAGTATAAGCAAACCAATTAGAGTTAGATTCTAGCCAGCGTTTTACAGCGTTAACGGCGAAAATTTGATCTTGAGCATCTTTCTGTGGTAAGCCTAGCAGGCTTGCAAAGATTACAAAATCAGAGATAAGTGTCTCGAATAAATCGGCTCTCGCCCATAATACAGCTTGATAACTATTTCGATAACGAAAAGCATATTCAATTGCTGCCTCTGTTTTACCTATACCGCCAAGTCCATGGATCACTTGAGAAATTGCTTTACCTGTTCTGAATGCATCGGTTAGGTACTGAAATAAATTATTACGACCTGTAAAGTATGGATTACGAGGATAAGGAACATACCATATAGACGAATCCTTATTCTGAGACAAAGAGGATTCAGTAACTGCTGCTATTGCTGCTTGAGTTGAGCTTGTGGGGACATTCACGTTTACATTGAAGACAGGAGCATTGATGTTGGAATTACTGCCCTGATCAGCTTGAGCATTCGAATTACCTGTTGCAATTTGTTTACCAGCCACTTCTTCAAACATCTCGAATCCTTTCAAGCGTTCTTCAATATTACACTTCTTTGGGATGACTCACATTGACGCTTGCCGAACTGTGCCGATCAGCCTGTGCAATATAATTACCGATAGCCTGTTGGATATGCTTTTCTCCACTCGGTTGGGAACGAATTAAGTCTAGTAGATTCTGCGCTATTCTAAGTATATCTGGGTCTTGATCTACCTTTGCGGAAATTACTTCTTCTGCGAGAAGCTCTTTACGGGCCGAAGAATCTGGCTTAGCCTCAAGTCCTTCTATAGATTTTACAACTTCACTATGGTCGCCAAATTTTTTCATAAGTAAGTTTTTTAAGGCTGTGTAGGTATCGCTAATAGCTTGCTGTCCAACCTTTGTAACCCCGGATGTGATAGTGGCTATAATTGCTGTAGTGATTGGATCCATGATCTGATCTCCTTTCTACCTCGTCAATATCATCTCATTTCACAAGCGGTTTTTAAGGAATATACTAAGTTTGAATGCATTAAAGGGATGAATCGAACCTGTTTACATTCCTGAAAAAACCCTCTGTAGGCTCAGGCTTATTCTAAACTATTCCAAACGAATAAGCAATATCGAGATGCTCATTCGATGAATTGGACTGTCTTCTATGGGTAGTCTATTTTATTGCAGTTCAAGTGGATAGCTATTATAACCTATTAACTACACCTTCAGCGCATCCCTCTTCCTCTTGATAGCCTTTGCTACCTCATCGATGCCGTAGGTATGAAACAAGAACTGGATGAGGCGCATCCTCGCTGATGGATGCCTTAATGTCCTGGTGAACAACTTATCCGCTACATCTGCTAGCTTCGTCGATACCAGGCCGAATTTCGAGGCTTCGTCTCTATGGCGTGCGCGGAGCAGCCAGTTCTGCTTGATCTCTCCCGCATCCAGGTCTACTTTGACCAGTGTGATCGCGTCCACAGAGAGGGTCAGGTACTCCACATTCAAGGAAAGCACTTTGATGCTCTCTATGGCACTGGGCGATATAGCAAACTCTTCATCAAGCTCTCGAATGGCTGTAGCAAAGAAGCTCTCGTCACCCGGTTGTGTGATATTCCCTTCGTGATCGATGATGGGAGAGTTCATCGTCCCTTCAAAAAAGACTGACCAGTGGTTGGGATAGAAGGCCACCGATTGGGAACGTTGCATGAGTACGATCTGCTGGTCCCTGGATACAAGGATGATTTGTACTCTGATCGGGGCCGGGATAAGCGAGGTACCTTTGTCGGTCGAGCAATAGGTCAGCGCAGTATTTCCATATTTCTGCCGGATGGATACCTTTGAGCCATCGAGAGCGGTCAGCAGTGGTTCGTCGAAGAACGGGTTCAAACTGAGTAGTCAAAGAATCGGAGTGGGGCTAATATTATTTTGAGATGATCAAGCTCGCTAAATGCAGGTGTAGCAAACACCAGCCGGTAATGAGGCCCGCTAAAGTAGTACTTTCTCGATAAGCTGGTAGCTTCGCTTCTCTCAGAGCTGTCAGGTCGCTGGGAATTGGCAATGGTGTGCTGGTGATGGTCGTTTTGATTTCGTGTGGTTCCCATCCTTTGAAGTCTTCGCTATTTGCGCCTTCCCCCCACTTGCTTGTATACTACGATTATAGAAGGAATCTTGATGCGCGAGCGAGTGAAGGAGCAAGCGCCGTGGTCCTCACCTCTTCTCTCTACTGCACAATTTGCGGGGCATGCAATCAGACACATGCGCACTCCTGCTTCGCGTGTAATCAGCCTCTCTCCACCCAACAGACCCCTATTCCAGCAGAGTTGCTTCCACATACACTGTTCGAGCATCGTTACTACATCGTTGCCAGGATTGGCGCGGGCGGCTTTGGTTCAGTCT